>Ga0209402_10001195_pt1 | contig 29068 bp, 34 predicted proteins | sample ArcticOcean_MG_C_3_FD_187437 | JGI IMG/M metagenome (GOLD analysis project Ga0209402, IMG submission 187437) | Marine microbial communities from western Arctic Ocean - ArcticOcean_MG_CB8_126 (SPAdes) (version 2) | ecosystem: Environmental > Aquatic > Marine > Oceanic | place: Arctic Ocean... | reverse complement strand
TGAGAACATCTTACTTGCACAAGGAAAGTGCCATAGATCACGCCAAGACATTAATTAAATAATCATATTTCTTTCACCCCTTCACAATGTCAGTTTACGAAATTATCACAGATCAGATTATCAAGAAATTAGAGGAAGGTGTAGTACCTTGGAGAAAAACATGGGTCAATGGTCTACCTTCAAACTTTGTATCCAAGAGAGCCTACACAGGCATGAATTCCCTCCTATTGGGTCTATCAGATTTTGAATCTCCTTATTGGCTTACATTCAAACAATGTAATGCACTAGGAGGCAGAGTAAAGAAAGACTGCAAAGCTACACAGATTATATTTTGGAATATAGTAGGAAATAAGAAGAAGAAAGACAAAGATGATAAAGACAAGATATTCATACTTAGATACCACAATGTCTACAACACAGACCAATGTGAAGGTTTGTCAATACCTGACTCAGACCTGACTCAGCCTATAGACAAGATCAAAGTGTGCGAGAATGTAGTTAAAAACTATAAAACTTGTCCACCTATCAATGCAACTGCTAATGCGTTCTACGCTCCTAAAAGAGACTCTATAGGTATGCCTACAATAAACAATTTCACAAACTCTGAAAGCTATTACAGTGTCCTCTTTCATGAAATGGGTCACAGCACAGGACATGAATCACGCTTAGACAGAAAAGAGGTAGTTGGTTGCCAGCCTTTTGGCTCTGAGAGCTACAGCAAAGAGGAGTTGGTAGCAGAGCTAACATCGGCTTTCCTTTGTGGCACTGTAGGAATCGCTCCTGCAATCATAGACAATGCGGCTTCTTATATCCAAAACTGGAAGTCAGCACTAAAAGAAGATAGCAAGCTCATAATATCAGCAGCGAGCAAGGCGCAGAAAGCAGCAGACTTTATACTCAATATTAAACGAGATCAGTAGATCATTGAAAGCATCGGTGGTGTCGTCTAAGGTGTGGCGTGATCTCCATCGGTAGGACACTGGCTAAAACCTAGAAATGTAGGTTCGACTCCTATTACCACTTATGCTTCCAGTGATCACTGGCGTACCCCCGAAGGAGGTGAAAGCCTTGCGGGGGTTTTATACTAGGAAACAAAAGTAGTAACTGTATACAAGTTACCCTTTACACTAAGTGTAACAATGGTATATAATCAAAGCACTTACTTACTACCAATTACCTATATGGGATGCGACATACATATGTGGGCTGAGATCCGCAAACGAGACAAGTGGGAATCCACTGGAAAAGTATTCGTCAATGAATACTACGACTCTAAAAGAGAAGCAAAGGTTGACCCCGACGGCTACGAATGGAATGCCGAGAAAACATACCACCCTTACAGTGGTAGAAATTATGGTTTGTTCGGAATACTCGCAGATGTTAGAAACGGCTCTGGTTTTGCAGGCTGTGATCTAGGGGATAAGAAAAATATTATAGCTGAACCAAAGGGCATACCAGAAGATGCTGGTGAGAAGGTCAAAGCAAAAGCATTCGACTATGGAGAAGATGGTCACAGTCATTCATGGTTCACCTTAAAAGAGTTATTGGACTTCGACTGGAAGCAGACAGCACTACTCCGAGGGGTAGTAAATCCCGAAAGCTATATAGAGTTTAAAAAGAAAGGCAAGCCACAGGCATATTGTGGAGATGTTAGCGGTGGGTGTGTAGAAATAATAGATAATGAGAGAATGGACGATTATATAAAGTCAGACACCTACAAGCTCGTTAAGAAATTAGAAAAAAATAATAATCACGGTGAGCTATTGTGGCATAATAGCTTTTATACAAAGGTGGAGTGGGAAGAGACATACAAGGAGTCTGTCGGTACGCATTGGTTCGAAGTCCTTAAAACCTTAAAGAAGCTAGGGGATCCAAAAGATGTTCGTATTGTATTCTTCTTCGATAACTAAGTGTATAATACTTACCTAACCCCGTACTATGCTAATTCACCTGACGAATACCAAAGGAGATGTAGTAGTCATTGATACTACAACACAAGACTTCAACGTCTTTCTAGGGGCAGCAGACCCAGAGAATGTTGACCCTGTTGACCCTCTTAACCCAGAAGAGGATGAGGACAACCCAAGCCCACGCACTACCACAGAGCTTGAAATATATGCACTTATGGAGGGGGGCTTCTTCAAGAGGTCTAAAACCATAGGCATGATTACCAATGCTCTTAATCATGGAGAGGAAGGGCACAGTAAGACCGATATATCAGATGCCGTAAACTTCTTTCTGTTGAACTACCCCGATGATCTAGCTGTAAGGAAAAACAGAGGCGCGACCATTTACTTTGACCCTGTTGAACTTGACTTAGTAAAGACAGAGAAAGCCAGAAAGGTATTCCTCACTCCTACTGATGAGTAACGTGTTTGTATTTTTCCCACCGCGCATAATAGAGGTAGATGTCCAAGATAGGGAAATGGACAAAACCCTTGTTGAAGATATATCAACCACAGCCACTAAAACATATGTGGAGAAGGTTCCTGTTTGCATTCTAGGTGATGAGACATCATACAAGGACGCACAGAAAGTAATGATGCACTACAAGGGAGTTGAGAGGCTACACCCACCCCAAAAGATATGATCACAGGATCACTCACCCTTCGGCTTGATATAGATGGAGAGCCATACCATGGAGAGTATGGAATCAAAGCAATGGAATTAGAAGACTTGGTAAAAGCTCTCAATTCCATGGACTTACACCATCACCTGTCGCTGAATGACTTCTTGACCCAACATCTCACCCATCACGACAATGATTAACTGCCCATTGATTGCCATTTACACATTGTGAAGGTACACTGTATATATGACAAACGAACCAGAGGATGTGCCAGAGTTTAAAACCATTGCTGATGCTGTTGAGTATCACCATGAACAAAGCATAGGTAATAGCTGGGCTGAAAAGTTTCCTACACCAGAGAGCAGGAAGGAACTAGCAGAGGCATACATGATGCATTGCCGTAGTGGTCTATCTGATGAGAGCTTTGTAGAGTGTGATAAGAGAACATTCTTGCGTTATGCCACATTATATCCAGAGGATATGCAAGTCAGCGAGCTTTTAAAGGCACAAGTGGAGCGTAGGAGGTTCTGGGAGCGAATGGGGACAGCTGGTGCTGGTGGTAAATTAAAAGGCTTCAACTCAAAGGCATGGGAGTTCAACATGATGAATAGATATAGAAGCCAATGGAAGCTACGACAAGACGTCACAAGCGATGATGAGGGTATCAAGGGTGGTTACATTATTGTTCCAGAGAAGAAACCAGAAGGGCACGGAGCTATTACCAAGGAAGAGTCGTGAAGATACTCTGTAGAATATTCGGTCATAAGTGGATATGGAATTCTACAGGTATACGCTGCAAGAAATGCGATAACCCTCCTTTAACATTAGAGGAATACATAGATGCGAACGGTGTGGCAATCGCTCCGAATAATGGCCTATATACCCGCTAGATTATGAAAAAGATACTCATCTCTACCCTGCTCGGCATGTTTTCTATGGCGGCACTGTATGTGTATCTGATAGACAATATTCCAGACCGTTACATTGAGAGCTACACCGTACCTCTTTCGAAGGAGTTTCTTTATATCACAAAGATCAATGCCTATGAATCATGTAAGAAACAAGATTCGATCGAGGCTCTTGATCCAAGTATACGCATGATGGCATGGGTGCTTATTGAGAAAGCTAACCACTATATACAATACTTGAAGGATCAAGAGTATACTTATGGTACAATCTTCCTACCGCATGACGCAGACCACGAACAACTTGGGCAAGAGAAAACGATTGTTCAACAGTTCAGAGCGGCATTCCCGTCAGTTCGGGTGGTGGTTGTTCCGAGAGTATCTTCGAAGGCGAATAGTATCGAAGCTGCGAGGTCTATATTCTCGAACTCATACTTCGACAAAGAACTATGCGCAGACGGAATCCAATGTTTAAGAAGGTACTGTTATGTAGTGGATAAGGAGACAGGTAAAGAGATTGGCTTCAAATGGGGTGATGACTTCCCAACATACAACGATTATATTCACTTTGAGAAAGCAGACGAGAATGGTGACTTCATACAGAAGATAGTGAGAAAGGATTAATAGGAGTATAATGATCCTATGACAATGCAGCCCGAAGATGTGGAGAGGTTGCATGGACCCGACCATCTTGGCCTAGCCCTTGCAGATAACCTCGCACAATGCGTAGATGAACCGCATAAACTAGAAGTGCTTATAGCATGGCTTGAAGAACATGCTGGAAAGGTTAGCAGGGAGGAGGCTTTGGCAATGGACTCGTTCCTAACTCATGCAGACATGCGACAGAAATTCTATCGAGTCTTGAATCGTACCCATCCATCAGGTGAATGAGGATTTACGCAATGATCTATTAAATTCAGCTATTAAGTATACAGATGGCATAGATCACGCCATGCAAGACAGATATGGTAGACTCGTATCGAATTACCAAACGGATATGCAGGACAAATTTGAAAAACTACTCGAAGAAGGTGTCCCAGAAGATGATGCAATCAATGTTGCAGAGACAGACTTTTGCTTTTCGCAGAAGGCGGAAGAGGACCACCTTTTAAGGGATCAAGCTAACCTTGCAAGGTTTCTAACTATTACGACAGCAAGAATAGATAAGTTTTGCGACAATTAATAATGGGGGTAATGTGTAGGATTACACTAATTCATTGATGTAAATGGGCATTATGCAGTATACTTGACACCAATGAGCGCAAATCAATCCAATTCTGACCCCAAGCAGAACGAGCGAGTTAAGGGTTTAGAGGTTGAAATGGGTTACATGAAGGATTTGGTTAAAGATATGAATACAGCCATAACGAAAGACCTACCTAAAATGGTAAAGAATGGGTTCGATAGTTTAAGGGGGGACATGAAAGAGCAACACACAGAGGATATGGAGATAATCCTTAATAGGCTAGATAAGCAAGATGAGAAGTTCGCAAAGCTGAGAACTATATTTTTTTTTCAAGAACACCCGTGGATAGTAGGGGTGATAGCCCTGTCGATTAGTATTATATTCATATCTGATCTAAGGCATCCATTTATGAATGCAGTATTTAGTGTGCTTGGAGTTGATTTACAACTGTAAGCATAAAGTGCTACACTTAGTGCATGAATGTAGCCACTCTTGAAGATAGATTCACCAAGGGCTTTAAAGAGAGTGAGGATACAGTTATTTCATGGAAACCAAACCCAGGGCAGCAAACAGAGGCACTCTCTCGGTTGGAATTCGAGATTCTTTATGGTGGAGCACGTGGGGGAGGCAAGACAGATGCAGGGATCATCTGGATGGGTGAGCCACATAATAATCCAGACTATTCGGGGCTTGTTCTTCGAAGAAACTTTAATGATCTGTCTGACTGGATTCAGAGAGCGAAAAAGATGTACGCACCATTAGGAGGTCAAGTGAGAGGAAGCCCAGACAGAATTATATTCCCAAGTGGGGCATACATAAGGCTTGGACACTTAAAAGATGAAGATGCTTTTGAGAAGTATCAAGGGCATGAATACCAAAGGATTCTAATTGAAGAGTTGACGCATATACCAAGCGAAGAACTATACGAGAAATTGATCTCATCTTGTCGAAGCACTGTAGACGGTATCAAAGCGCAAGTATTTTGTACTACTAATCCTGGAAACGATGGCCATTTATGGGTAAAGGCTCGCTTTGTTGATATTGGGCCACCTAATGTACCTCACGGTAAGCATGACGAAGCAACTGGATTGACTATCTGGCGTATATTTATACCAGCAAAGGTAGAAGACAACCCAGTCCTAGTTGAGAAAGATCCGAAGTATGTGGCGTGGTTGAACCAGTTACCTGGGGAGTTGAAGAGAGCGTGGAGAGATGGGTCATGGGAGACATTCCAAGTAAAAGGTGCTTACTATACGGGAGAGATACTTGCAGCACAGAGACAGGGGAGAGTAATGGAGAGCTTGCCGATCAATGAAAACAACCCAATCTACACCTTTTGGGACTTGGGTATGAACGACACAATGAGTATTGGTTGCGCCCAATTCCTAGATGGATTTATCAATATAGTGGATTACATTGAAGGTGAGGGTTCTGGACTTGACCACTATCTCGGTCTGCTTACTGATAAGTTCAAGCGATTTGGTACGTTCTACTTTCCTCACGATATTAAGGTCAGAGAACAAAGCACTGGTCGATCACGATTGGAATATATGCAAGATAATCCGATTCTGCGTGTAGATGATTACAAGATTGCTCCACGTATGGATGTGAATGACGGTATTAATGCCGTTCGTTTGATCTTCCCACTGTTTAAGTTTGATATGAATAGAGCAGGGATATTGTTTACAGCTCTCCAGATGTACCGAAGGGAGTTCGACGAAAAAGGGCAAGTGTATAGAAACAAGGCGAAGCATGATAAATACTCTCACCCTGCTGATTGCGTTCGAACATTAGCAACGTGCTATGAAGATGCAGACAATACAACTACAAACGAGAACGCGGTAGAGGCAAGCGATCGCAGATTGCACCACAAGCCCTTGCATTCTAATTATTCCTCACAAGACCCATGGAGCTAAAAAAGTATATCGCCATTGCCATTGTTACAGTTCTTACTATTGTATTCATATCGAAAGTCGAAGCAGCAGGGCCACGGCTCATTGATTTACTCGAATCGGTTATCTCTGACATACAGACCGACTATGATGAGATTGAAAGAATGAAGTCGAGGCTCACTATCATACAAGGGGGTATGCACGAAAGAGCCGAGAAGATCCGAATGGTTCAATGTGGATTAGGAGAGCAGTCAAGATGCCCTGATTTACCACAGCCTGTAGGGTCATACGATGAGATAGGAGAGCCGCATAGCATTACAGCTACGAACTATCACTCAAAGCCCGAACAGACCGACCACGATCCTTGTACTGCCGCGTGGGGGCATAATATATGCCACTTTGGTCAGAAGGGATTACCAATAGTTGCAGTATCCCGTGACTTATTATGGCAATATGGAGAAGGTGATTGGGTATACTTACAGCATGAAGAGGAATTATGTACTGGTGTATTCATGGTTCTTGATAAACTGAATCACACAACACTAGCGGGTAGAATCATTACGAATCAGCTTGATATCTACCGATCTGACATCACTATCAACCACGGAGTTTGTTTTAATGTCCGTGCGGTGAAGATAGAGCGACCCTTACTCTTTTCCTCCGATACTTGTGGCCTCCCAAATAGTACCTGCTAACGACCCCGAAAAAGAAAAACTTGCTAAGGTCCTAAAACGCATGCGTAGATGTAATGATACGTTCTTCTCTGTTGATAAAGATGCTCATAAGGATGCCATGGCATTAAATCAATGCGTTGAAGATATAGAATCACTGAACTTGCGTATCAATGGACTGATTAAAACACCGAAGCACTTACGAGATGATAGGTATATGGAACTATTCTCTGGACTAGCAAAGACAGTCTTTCTGTGGGAGAAACTAGAAAAGAGGCTAGAGAAGCATGTGAAAAAGATTCAATCTAATGCTGTGAGAACCGTCTAATGCTAGATTATACACCATCTGAATGGGAAACTTTTACCACTGTAGAGAAGCGAATCATCCTTCTGGTGCGTAGGGATGGCATCGAAGACAAGAAGAAGATCATGGGCATACTTACCTATCCTTTGCCTCATATGAAAGAGATTACATTCAGAGGACATTGGGCACGTATACAACGCAAAATGAAAGACATTCGTGACAAACGAATAGATGGTGTATAGTGATGGCATGTGGAAAGTTCCTATCACTTGGGTTCTCATAGCCGTAGCAATACTAATGGCTGTAGGGGTCGTACAAAAGGCATCAGCCGCCGAGCCAGAATGCCAGTTCATAGCACAGAGATTTGGATATGAGTATTGCATAATTAATAGAAGCCCCCGCCGTGGTCAGTATGACAGTTCTTTTTCTCGAACTACTGTACGGATAATTAGCCGAAAGACTCCTTCGAGAGCCAGGGTTCCTGTTCGAATTCATATAAACCCAAACCAACACGCTCGACCACAGGCAAGAATTGGAACAAGAGTCGCTGAGAGGCTTAGTAAGAGAGGAGTACGTCGAAGAGAGGCATTACAACAGCGTATTTGGATGGAAAAGAAAGAGGCTCTACGACATACCGATAGCTAGTATTATGGTGGCTGTCGTCTAACGGTAAGACACATGACTGTGGCTCATGTAATACCAGTTCGATTCTGGTCGGTCACACCACCATGTGCATATCTGCACCATCTTGTTGAATATCATTGGATGTGAGGGTAAAATAGATTCGAAATCATTTAATTTCCAATTATCACTTATGGCTGACACTAATCTTGATTCCGTCGTAGCAGGCGAAGACCTTACATCGGGTGACGATGTTATCGTAGGGGATGATCTGAACGTCACAGGACTTGCCACTATTGGCGAGACTCTTGGAGTAACAGGTCTTACAACCCTCACAGGAGGTTTAGCTATTCCTGCTACCCTTGGTCTTACAACAATGGGGCTACTCGTTAAAATTGAAGAGACTGTACTCTATAGTGCTTTTACAGATGGAGGTTCTACAGTCGGTACATTCGACCTTACACTAGGAACTATTCCCGCAGGCGCAACATTCCTATTCGCTGCTGTCACTGCAATTACAGGCTTCGCAAATGATACCTCTGCCGTAATGACTATCGGTGACGGTACAGATGTAGATCGATATAACACTTCAACTGCCAACATATTCGCAACTGCTGCTGCTGGTATTTCATGTGGAGCACCTTCTGGTGTTCAGTATCACGATGCTGTGAAGACTCCGAAGCTAACAGTCACAACCAATGCTGACTTTACCTCAGTCAACGCAGGTAGTGTTACAGTAGAGTTGTTCTACCTCACTTAATAAGACTCCTAATGGCACAGTGACTTACGTTGCTGTGCTTTTTTTGATTGTGCATAATTACACCATGTGGTTGATGTAAGATTGCACGTGTGGGATAATAGTCTCATATGGCTCAACCTTGGTTAACTGAAAAAGGCGATATCGATGTACAGAAGGAGCCCTTCTTCCTTAAATCAAAGAAGAACAAAGCCATCTTTTCGCAGGTAATGGAGGATTGTAAGGATATGGATGAGTATGCAAAGCCAGCACGTGACGCAGCCAAAGAAGCCATCCAAGGTTATATGGCTCTATCTTATAATGCGAAGCAAGCAGGGCGATCTAATTTGTTCATACCTAAGATTCACTCGATTGTGTATGCGCGATTGGCTATGGAAGCAGCCAACATTCCAAAGGTAGAATACAAGGCAAGAAAATCTAGTTCGAAGCAAAAGATGAAATTCCTCAATGCTGCGAAGAATAATGCAGAGCAAGGAGATGACAACCTACGCCCATCAGCCCTGAACCTTTGGTTTCACCAGAACTTCGATAAGGTACTACTTGGAACGGGGTTCCGCTTTCTTACTTACTTGTATCAGACACGTGTCGTGCAAGTGAAGAATGATGAAGGTGAGGTAGTGAGTAAAGTAATGACCGTGCATGATGATGTATGGGATGAAGTACCTGATTTCTTTCATGTTGGTGTGTCGAGAGATATGCAACAGGGAATGATTGGTGGTAGGGCATGTTACTACGACAAGTATTACACCAAAGATCACTTCTTGGAGAGATTCGATAATCCTATGCACCACGATGTTAAGCGAGCAGCAGAGTCGATAGATTGGGCAGAGCATGATTGTTTTAACACTAATCACACATGGAACGTACCTCAGAACATGATTCGTGTTCGTTTCTACTGGGATGCTTTTAAGGATTTATACTATGTTGTTGCTAATGGTATACCGATTCGCATGGACTTCATTCTTGACCATGGGCCATGGGAGCGACCAAAGAAATTCTTACCTATAACAAGCATTCACAACACTTACAACTACGACATGCAAGCAGAAGGATTTGAGAACTTCTTTCAAGATGGCCGTCAGTACAGTGGAGCAAATAAGACAAGTACCAATAAGACGTTCTGGTCTAAGGGGGACGCTAAGCTTGTTCAAGGACTTGTGGCTTTCTCTAACAGTATATGGAGAGCAGCAGCCGATAACACCAAAGCGAGCTCAGTTCACTTCTTAATGACGAACAGTGCAGGGGTATATGACCAGATACGCACAGCCGATCTGTATGGAATAGTACCTCTTAAAGCAAGTGGAGATAGTTTCGATGTAAAATCTCTCACAGAGGGCAGCGACTATCTAAACAAGTTTACTGGTATGGATGATTCAGTTGATAATCTGATGATCTTTGCCCTTGGCAATGACTACAAGAGGGCAGCAGCCGAGCTAACGAATGAGAAGGCAACTGTGGCTGCTATACGCCAGCAAGTACAACGTGTTCACTTAAACTTAGGCATGAAGATGAATGAGTCTGGTGGTATTAAGCGGCATTATCGTGTGCTATTAAATCTAATCCAACAGTACTACCCACAAAAGAGTGAGCGTCAACTGATTGAGGGGGAAGACCCAGCCGACTTTAATGTGGAAGAACAGGACATAGTTCGGGATAGAGATGGACACCCTGTGGCTGTAAAAGTACCAAAAGAAGTACCTATTGAAGATGAGATAGTGATGATCGGTCATGGTGCAAATATGAGGGTAGTCGGTACAGATCACCCTGACGCAGAGGGCAAAGTATCTGCTAAGATGTTCCTGTCTCATAAATCTCTATTGGTCACAGAAGAGGAGCCAGAGATATATGTCGAAGAGGGAAGTGCCTTTGCAGAGCTTACTGCCTTGGAACGTGCACAAGACCTTGAATTTCTACAGACCATTGGTCAATTCTTCCAACTTGCTTATGATGGCAAACCCGTTATTCCAAAAGAAGGTGCAGAGTACATCATTAGGCAGACAACAGATTCATGGGATAAGATCGACCCAGATAAAGTCTTCGATAAAAAGGAGGAAGATGAGCTTCTTGATGAAAACCTACTTGCACCATTTACAGATGCACTTGATAACAGTGGAGAAATGGAACCAACAGTACCCCAACCAAGCGAGCAGCCTTTGGGTGTACCGCAGTTAGGCAATGAAGCTGGTCCAGCTGCTAGTGCTGGTCTGCTTGCGAGTGCCCTCACTCCGTAGTATAATATTGGCATATGCCAAACTTTCTGCGTAAGCACTGTCCGACTTTCGTGAAATGGCGCCCCTCAGTGAAGAGGTTCTTTTGTAGATATAAAGCAGGCCATAGTGATGGCTGGATTAAAGGGTACAAGAATGGATATATGGAAGGGCAAGCCCAAGCAAAAAGAGAGACTGTGCATAAACTTGAAGAGGAGTACCAAAAACAGATGGTGGTTCTTGATAAAAAGTTTAAAGAATCAGTATCGCTCACTCGCTCTAAGTTTGTTATTGATTTTAATGAAGAGTTCCAGTACGAGATGGAAGAGAAACAGCAACTGCCAAAACATATATATGAAAGTATGAAAGACATCATCGCTTCACCTCAGTATGTAGATTTTCGAGGCTTCTTTGCCCACCATGTAATGGGCTTCTATAACAACGCCCGCAAGATAAGTGACCCAGATCACAAGAAAGCTATGGAGTTGATGGGAGACTATATGAAGGATGTTATAGCCGACATGGATAGAATGAAACCAAAGGGTGAAGATGAGAATGTATTGCCTAATGACCCATATGAACTTTAATTCTTTATAGCCTCTCTTATGGTACTGATCTCTGACAAACTACCCTACACAGTAGACGAATGCAGAAGGTGTAAAGAAAAGAAGGCAAAGGGAATGCGATGGCTCGAAGACGATGCTGTTTATGTGTTTCAGTGTGACTGTTGTGGCAAGAAAATGTGGATGGGTGATTCGATTACTTCTAATGAAGGTGCTATTGAAGCCAAGAATGAGAGAGAGAAAGCAGAAGAGAATCGTGATCGTTACGGTAGAGAGAAACATGAGCAAATGACCCAGAATTGGAACACAGCAGATGAAAACCTTGAAGCAATGCCTGACCCTATTGCGAACTTTTACGACTCTATGGAGCCATCATTTGAAGAGAAAGAACAGCTAGCGAGCAGAAAGAGAGAACAGAGAAAGCGTGGGGATATAGAAGATAAGGACTGGCGTAACCCCCAATCTTGATGTTTTGGAACTTCGACCCTACTGCTATTGGCTTTGAAGAAAGTACTTGGGATCGAGTAACACCTAACAACAAGATGATTATTAAAATATACCAACTCAACGGTTGTGATCGTGAGCAAACATTGATGTTTTGTGAACATGAGACTGCCGATCAAGTGAGAAACGTAGAGCGCAAGTACCGACTAGAAGAAAGGCCACGGCTAAAACTATCTGTACAAGATTTTAATATACCAGTGTAATCTTGGCTATCGTAGGATGGAAATTTACACATTGTGTTAAATTGGTTGTAGTTCTTTTTAATATCCGTACCCCCCACTGCTATGTCTCCACAGGAGGTAGATACAGATGCAGACCCAAAATCTTGGGTCAACCCAGCATCAAAATCTAGTGAACCTGCTGGCGGTAATACTTCTGACGATTCAGATAGTCTTGCTTCTCAGCTAGGTCTAAATAAATCATCGGAAGAAAAACCATCAGACAACAGCCAGAACAATGTGAAAGATAATTCATCCGAAGAGGGTGGCAATCCACCAGTCTCAGAGGACCAGAAGAAATCTGACGCAGAGGGCAAGAAAGTCGTAGACAAATACTCATCTGAGATCCAAGTGAAATCAGAAGAGTTGTATTCGATAGAATTGCACCGAGCATTAAGCGAGGATGGACATCTCGCTAGGCTAGTTCAATCCGATAACGCTGTTGACCGAAAAATGGCTAAGAAAATTCTCGAAAGAAATGAGGAACGATTTGGTACTAATAATATCGAAGACTTCCAAAAGAATTTAAAACTTGCCGCTGTAGGTGATGATCCAACTGCTCGTAAGCTCGTAGAGCAAGAGCATGAAATCAGAAACTTGCACGACAAGGTAAGCCAATCGGACTGGAATACATGGAAGGAATCACGGAAGGTTGAGCCTGAATCAGAATTCAGTAGTACGCTCGATCAGATCCACAGCGAATACCCAAACATGCCATACGTGGATGTAATGGCATTCGCCAAGGGACGCACAGGGGTGGCACCTGCTGGCTCTAAAACCAAGGATTCACATCCCGCTGGTGGACAGGGCGCAGCGCAAGAGGAAACTAGTACTGATTCGCCTCTTGCTCGCAAACTTCTTCCTAACCTATCGGAAACGGAGAAATTTGGGAGGGATTATCTGAAGACAATTTAGTCTTCGACAATTCTATTTCTATTCCAATCTGTCATTATGGCTCTCAACGGATTTCAATACCGTTCTGGTCCCTGGGACTGCGACGAAAAGCTTTCAACAGCTTCAACCGCTATCGCTGTACTAGACGCACTTAAAGCAACGTCTGGAAAGCTCCTCCCTTTGACTACTGGTGTAAAGAATGTAGGAGTTGCCCTCGAAGCGAAAGCTGTAGGGGATGCTGCAACAACTGCAATCCAGTACATCAAGACCAGCTCAGGTCGCACAGTATTCCTTGCTGGTGAAAAGCGTGCTTCTAGCGCACTTGCAGCCACAGATGCTATGGGCCACCACGACATTAAAGGGGCTACAGCTGTACAGGGTTTCGACTCTTCTGCAACTACTAACCTCGACATCTACGTCGAAAGCGTCATCATTATTGGTGCCGTTGACGTAGGACAAGCTTTAATTAAGTTCGCCGATCCCGCTTATCAGAACGCGACCAATTAATTTCTATTTTTTTTCTCATCCACTATTATGCCAGCAGGCTCAATCACAGGTGCTAACACCGCTGCTGTCTGGAACGACCTTGTAAAGCTCTCACCTATGGTGTGGCTAGAAGGTGCAAGAGTTGCAGTTCGAGACGTGCAGCCAGTTATGGACCTATACGATAATGACCAGCTTGATGAGTTCAATAGAGATTATGGCTCTATTGCATCTAGCGGTTTCGGTAAGGTAATCACCGAAAACAAGGATTACCAAGTACGAAACAACAACCAAGCCGATACACTATCAGCTGCCGTTGTTAAGCGTGGTGACGCATTCACCATTACAGAAGACCTCATTGATGGTAAGAAGTACCGTGAAATTAAGCTCGGTATGGAAGACCTCGGGGGATCACTCTTCCGTACTCGCGCACGTGACGCTACTCACGTAGGATACACATTCGCAGGTTCTTCTTCATTCACTGATTCCGAAGGTAACACTATTTCTAATGGTGTCGCTAAGGGTAGTGAACCAGTATACGACGATACGCATACTATGGGAACAGGTGATACATACGATAACGAACTAGCCGACACCGCTATGGGTGAAAGCGCACTTCGTTCTCTACAAGACCTTACAACTGAATTCGTTGACGAAAACGGTTACAGGGTACCTTGGGGTAAGAGTTCTGAAAAAGTTCTTGTTACCTCTGATGATGTTGCTAACTCTCACACTGCTCAGAGACTCACTTCGCAAGAGTGGAATCTCGCTAGCGGAAACCGTGACGAGAATATGTTCCGTGGTCAGTACCGTCACTTGCCTTTGTTCTATCTGAACACAACGGCAACTGGTGGAATTGATAGCACTAAGGATAAATACTACTTCATTGTTGATGTAGGACTATCTCGAAGGTTGTCAATCTTCTCAGATCACACCAAGCCAACTCCACGTGGACCTTTCGAGGACATGTTTAACGGAGGTATGCTATGGAGGTCTAAGACTCGCTACGATATTGGTAATCAGGCAGCCCACGTTGGTGCAGCTTGTTTCGCTTCTACCTAGTCGATTCACTTTGCCCTCTCTGACGAGAGGGTGGAGATGAGTTGATTTCATTCCCCTCATTCTCATGGCTGATAACACAGTAAATAAAGATGAGCCAAAGGTTGCTCCAAAGGTGCAGAAAGCGCCGAAAGACCTTGGTCCACTATCCGTTGCTTGGGTTCCAGGCGATACCCTTATGAACGATGGCTGGCAAAACGGTCACGTTGGTAATCAAATCTCAGTGGGTAACTATCCCTATGCACGTGGCAAATGGGTACACCTATTGGAACTTGGCAAGATAGACAAGGCAACGCTCGAAGCGTATGATAAAGAAGCTAAATATTCGCCTAAGAAATAGGCATTTAAATCTTCTTCAAAGGCAGCTAACGCTGGTGAAGAGAAGTGATTTATCCCCTCCCCCTCATATACGATGGCTAGACAACCATTACCCTACGACGGCTGGTACAATGGGAACATTGACCTCATGATCAACAACGGCACGTATGCTGATTTCCGTAGTAAGTTACAAGAGCGTGTCGATTATAAGCTGATGAACCCAAAGGTTCTTGAAGCAGCAGACAAGAAGTGGGAAGTAATTCCCCTCGAAAAGCGTAAGGAATTACGCGCACGAGTAGTGGATGATTCCACACCGAAGCAGGTTTCTATTGAAACCGACACTGGTAGAACCGTTACGAAGATGAGCGCAAAACCATCTGAGAACAACAATGTTCGACCTGGTAAATCCAAGGGGCCACGCAAGAATGATCGTGCTCAAATTGGTAGAGCCAGAGGCGCATTGACAAATGATGAGAACCCACTTGATTCGGTATCAGAGGCTGCGAAGCCCGAAGCTGAGCTGGTTGGGAATCCTTTAACCGCTAACGTTTCCTAATAATGTCACGTCCATTCTCTTTCACAGAAATTTACACATCGCTAAAAGGCGGTGGAGTTCAGACAGTCGCAGCTAATGGTACCGCAGAAGCACTAATTGCTCAGGGGCCAGGTACCTCATGCCGAGGTGTATTTCTTCAAGCTCTTGAAAGTAATACTGGCGATGTATGTGTAGGAGGTAATGATGTAGACTTTACAGAGGCCACTAGGGTTGGGGTACTTGTCAAAAAGACAGCTACTGCACCGTTGTTTATCCCTATTGATGATCTATCCAAGGTGTTCATTGATGTAGGTACGAACAGTGATGGAGTGAGCTATCTTCCAGTTGTTGGATAATTCCCCCTACTCTTAAATGCCTACTCCTTCCTTCTCAGCAGGAAGCATCATACTCACACAAGCTCGCTCAGAGTGTGCCGTAGGTGCGAATCCTAATTCAACTGCTCTGCAAAATGAAGCAGCTTACAGACGGCTTAGTGACATAGAGGATCAATTTGTAAACTATCCCTACACAGTGGGGATGTTAGGCTGGAAGTTTTTAGATACCGAATTTCCTATTGAGACAATAGGCTCTACTACTCTTTCTGGTGCTATCTCTTCTGGTGCGACCTCTCTTATGCTTGTTAGTGGAACGAATTGGTATTCACCATCGTCTGATCTAGGAGGTGGGTATATAAAATCAGAGGATGTGTTTGATTTCTTTGTCTATGAGGCTCGAACATCTGGCTCACTTACAATAGTGAGTGGGATACAAAAAGATCATGCGAATGCAGTAGAGGTGCATAAAATCTACGAATTACCTGCTAACTATGGCAAATCTCGTAATCTATTTAAAGGTACATATCCTTCAACGTATATAGATTCATCGATTGTACAAATTCCCCGTGGCAACGAATACACCACAAAGAGCTTCACGGGTACGAACTACAGTCGGTCATTCTTGATACTTCCAGAGGATATTGGTGCAGATAATTTTAAATTCTTTTATATGAAAGCACCTGTGGCAATCACAGAGGCTGGTGCAGAAAACATAAGTGCCCCCGATGGCGTTGGGCGTCGTTTCTATATCGAAATGATGAAGTCATACATATGGTCTGTATTAGGAGAAGAGAATGAAGCAGCTATCGCCCAGCAAAAAGCAATGAATGCTATCGAGGCCCTTGCATCTGAATGGGCTGTGGCACATGTGCAATCTTCCCAAAATTTAATTCTCAGCTGGTAATATGCCTGAAAAAGTCATTGAATGGCGAGCAGATCGTACCGATAAAGGTGTGAACCTTGAATCGTCACGTAATCTTGACACTGGCGAAATGAGTGCAGGGCAAAGCATGCGTCACGAACATGGCTCTGGTGCTTACACTGGTCCAGGGTATCGCTTAAAGAAGGACTTAGGACAATCAGCTAGGGGAGATGGTCAAGAAGAGGCTTTTGTCTTTCCTGCTCTGTGGGTAAAGACAGGCACAAAGATATTCTACTCAGAGACACCAGACGTTGCTGCTAGTTGGTGGGATGCTGGAACAACTCTTACTACTGCTACATATACAGAGATTATAGAACAGTCGAATGGAGATATATTAATCACGAACAAAACAGATGCCCCTGTTCGCCTTATTATAGCGAAAGCAAAGGCGGTAATCGCAGACTCAGACACGGAGATAAATGTTGGCACGGCCCATATCACTAAATTTGTAGCAGGTGGTGGTACGGTTCGCATCAATGATGATGAGGTAGCCTATGGAGCAATAAACACAGGCACAGGAGAGTTAACATCTGTCACGGGAATCGCAGCTGGTGGGCATGCCCAGGGTTCACTGATTGTCGAGGACGTGGCCATGAGCACATGGACAGAAGAGAAGGGTTCCTGGGCTTTTAAACATGAATCAAGGCTTGTTACTGGCGGTCGTACTGACTATGAAAGCGTTGTATACGCTAGTGCACCAGAAGATATAAACAACCCAGCATACTTTTATGACTTCGATGCCAATGGCACAGTATCGAGAGTATTCGAAGAACCAATGATTGGAGGTATATCAGGACAAACACATGCCTACTTGTTTGGTAGGAGGGGTGTATACCAGTTCCAAGGCTTTGATATAGCTACAGGTGCTTTCATTGTTCAGCCCATTGCTGCTTACACTGCATATAACAACCGTTGTATCATCGATGTAGACGGTACAATCATGTTCCTTGGTGGTAAAAGGCTAATGCCTATTGAATTGCAACTAGCAGAGGGTGGTGGACCAACAAAGCCCTTCTTAGGTCAGCAATTCGATCACAGGCTACGAGGCTGGCTTGACACCTTAGACTCAACACAGGATCAATCTGACGCTCACTTGCACTACGACAAAGCTCAGAAAATAGTCAAGATATGGGCAAGGCGTAACGGTATATTGGAGTGTCGAACACTTGATATGCAGAATGAGACATTCTTGGGTACTGAAAACCGACCAACGGTAGTTGCTTCTATGTTCCAAGATAAGTCGTATTTTATTGATAAGGCTGGAAAACTACATCGCGATGATGTCGGACTGACTCATGCTGGTGTTCCATTTACTCACCAGTGGTCAACTGGCAGAATGGAGTATGATAAAGGGCGAAGAGAATTCCAGTTGTACAAGTATGAATATGAGGGGTGGATGACGAAGGGGTCGAAACACACTCTCCGTGTATACCTTGATGGCTCAACTACTGCCTCATTTGAAGGTAATTATGACGATAGTTTGATCACCTCGACAAAGGGAAAACCTTTGGGTGTAAGGGGAATTGGTGTATCATCAATAGCAGCAGATGGTGAGACTGTCAGCGTATATCCCTTTGAAAATCACATCCTTCTAAGGGGAATCGGTGGCAAAGATGTACGGCTTGAATGGGAGGTATCGAAAGAAGGTGCATTCCTGCAAACGAATTCATTTTATTTATCTGCTTACCTCACCAAGAGGTCGCAAAACTCCTACTCTTAAAGATCATGGCTCTCACTACAACCCCAACAGCGGCACTCGAAGCACAAGACGATGGTGTTCTGGAAATTGGTATATCTGCTAGCGCCACAACTATCAAAGTGTCTCCTATTAAAAAATGGGTGAATGCAGTGGAGACAACAGGTGGGTTTAATACCACAGAGGGATTCTTTATGCTTATTGATAGCAGTGGTCGTTCTGAGTATGGCTCTTTCGATACAAATAGCGTAGGTGCAGATAATGTCTCAACGCTTACAGGGGTACGAAGAGGTCTAAGCCCAACAGGGGCTACATTCACAGCAGGAACAGGCTCAGAGTGGGATGCTGGAACACGTATCTTTATTGTGGATTATCCTATTGTATGGCAGAACATTATCACAAAGGACACCGCGCAGTCTATTACTGGTCTAAAAACATTCTCGACTATAAAATTTGCTACCGCTGGTACTGAATACTTCGAGCTTCCTAGCCTTACAACCACAGAGCGTGATGCCCTATCGGCAGTTAACGGAATGATGATTTATAATGAAACTACAAGCAGACTAAACACCTATGAAGGTGGAGCATGGGGAGTATCCTCAGCATCTACTGTCGCTGATGCCTCTGAATCCGTAGCAGGTAAGATAGAACTTGGAACAGTAGCCGAACAGGGCACTAAGACTACAACAGGAAGCACTGGTGCTGCTCTTGTACCCCAAATAAAGAACCTATTCTCTACGCATGCAACGTATACCCCTGCTTATCTCACAGGAGGTAGTGGTGCGCTTGCAGTAGCAGCTACATGGGCTTCTCTTGCGAGTACAGGTAAATTTAAGATCGAGATTAATGGAACAGACTATGATGATGTGAATCCAAACTTCACAGGAGATGCATCAATGGCAGATGTAGCTGCCTCTATTCAGACGGCACTACGGACAGCTACAAGCTCAACAGAGACTGTTGCATGGTCTACTAACCACTTCGTCTTTACAAGTGCTAGCACAGCGTCTACGTCCATTGTGAAGCCTTGTGAATCCCCTTCAACTGGAACAGATATCTCTGGTGCAGGTGGTACTACATATATGGACGCTGACTATAAAGCCCCTTCTGTCCAAACTGCCCCTGTCCTAGATAAGACGGCAGATGTAAGCAAGATTCCTATATTGCCAGCAGCAGGTATATTTCCACGTGCGATGATTGATCAATCTGGTATTGGTATCGTAGGAGAAATGCGTATTTGGACAACAGACACAGCCCCTACAAACTGGTTGCTATGTTCTGGAAGCCTGTTCTCACTGACAACCTATGAAGGTCTATATGACGTTATCGGTGTCACATTCGGTGCTGTCGGAACGATCTCAGGAGGAATCGCAGCAGCAACGTTCACCGCAACCGCAGCAACAGAGGTGTGTGCTGCCACTTCTCATGGTCTTACGAATGGCGACGTTGTTATCCTAACTACATCTGGCACTCTGCCAGCAGGTCTTGCTGTCGCAACGAAGTATTACATCGTGAATAAGAATACGAATGACTTCCAGTTATCGAATATTCCTAATGGTGATCCAATAGATATAACTGATACAGGAACAGGAACGCATACATTCAATCCAGGATTCGCTGTTCCAGACATGAGAGGTCGAACAGCTCTTGGTCAAGATGATATGGGAGGCACTAGCGCAAACCGTGTTACTGATTCAGCGGCTGATACACTAGGTAGTACTGCTGGTGTAGAGAATATTGATTTGGCTCACAATCACTCAGTCAGCAATGACAGTCAAGGTTCAAGTCAGAATAACGGAGCGTTCCAACTTTCAAGCGAGACAACTGGCTCGGCTCTATCCGACAACACTACTGTAATGAATCCATACATCACACTTAATTACATAATCCGAACTTAAATGGCTCGCTCTAATCCTTTTGGAAACCGTTCATCGGCAGTGGGAAAAGCTGCAAACGCATTCGCTGGGCAAGGGCAATCTGTCTCCCGTGCTGCTGCGTCTGCACGTTCATTTGTCTCTGGTTCTGGCCGTGCTCCACCTTCAAATCCAAGAAATCCCCGTGCTTCTCCTAATCAGGGAACGGCTCAACGACCAACTGGCGATTCAGCCCCAGGTCGAAGCTCTGGGACTCCTGAATTAAGGGTAAACTCACGACGCTCTGAGAAGATTAATAATCAACAGAAGCAGGATCGTGCAAGGCAACTCTTCGACAATGCTAGAAAGGGGCATGCTGATGCACAAGCGAGGGTTAATGCTTTCTCCCGTGAAGATAAAGACCTTTTGAATCTACTACCGAGGAACGAATTTGGAATGATTGATTTTGGTACAGATGATACAAGTGGGAAGAGTGCATTTGATTTTTTAAGAGATCAAAGCGGCATGTCTAACACCCAGATTAATGATCTAAAGCAAAAGGCTGGTATATTCAACCAACAGCAACTTCTAGGTCGTGGCCCTGCTGCTCCTACAACACCAGGTGGTGAACGAGCATTGGCAGAACTTCGTGACTTGGCAGATGGTATTGGATTGGAAACACTATCAGATGAGGAGCTTCTACGATTCAATGGGATTTCTGGTGCACAGGGGGTACCTGGCGATCCAGGGTTTAACCCGAAAGATGCATTTCATAATTTTAATACTGGCAATAAAACAACTCCAGGAGGTAGAAGTATCTTGGAAGGAGACTATATTAAAACCAAAGGCGACGAAGCAGCGACAAAGTACCTAGAATCTACGCAGGGCGATCCCAACACGGACTTCGATCCTCACCTTGCACAATCTATTAGGTCTACGGCTATGCAAGAAGCACAAGCCGAACAACAGGCATTGCTTACAGAAGAAAACCGAAAATTTAATCAACAGGCTCAGTTTGATTCCAACCGACCAGACGCAAGTCAAATCTTTGATATTAGTGGTGGAACAAGCCAAGTATCAGGAACAACGATCCCTGGAGGGTCACCAGAAGACATCGCACAAACCACAAGCCAGTTCTTCGGTGGAGGTGGAGGTGGAGGAGGCTTACCATTCGGTCAAGACTCACTTAGAAATGAAGATATGATGCTTCAAGCCTCATTATCTGACACTTTCGATGATGAGAATTTAAACATTAAAGTATTCCAAGCAGGGAGAAGCGATGCTAAGGATGCATATACAGAGCGTCTTAATTTTGAAGATGAACTAAATGATGTATCACAAAAGCGAATACAAGAGAATGAAAGAAAGTCTATGGAGGCGAATAAGTTCGCACGTGAGAAGCTCGCAATATCAAAGTCGCAGCAATCAATGAAGATCCGAAGAGATAATGCAGAGTCTGAACTGCGCAACCGTAGGACTGCTGCTAAACTTGGTATCAACTTTGACACTGGCGGTATCCAATGGATGCAAAAGGAGATCGGTAAGGGGCAGGAATTGCTACACAATTTGGAAATGAACTATGCTCTCGGAGATAGTCAGCTCGCAGCACAGCGTGTGAGTATCATTAATGAGTATGAGCTTAAAATGACAGAGCATGATTTGACTGCAAGGCAAGCCTACTCCACAGCGTACTCTGACTATCAAGGATCCATAAAGTCACTCCAAAGCGAGTTCTACACATCGCAGAAAGATGTTCGAACAACACGCAAAGAGGCTCGCGAAAGGTACGCTGATAAAGTATTCGAGATTGATAAAGCAACTGCCGAGTTCTATACAACAGAACGACACCGAGCAGAAGACCGTGACTTCGAATTGTCTAAGCAGGAAATGGATAAACTGATTGATGATGGTGATGTCGATGATTTCATCTCAAAGATCAACAGCCAGATAGAGCAGAAGAAGGTTCTGTCCGACTCACAGGAGGCTATTCAGTTCTTCGGAGTTATCGAAGAGGCATACAGCCGCTCGCTCTTACTCGAAAGTAGGAAAGGGCAAATCGACCCCGAAACTGGTAAAGAATTTAATATTGATTTCGTTGCTGTTGATAACGAAATGATTAATGCCTTCGTAAAAATGACTGATCCAGGAGGTCTTGTTCGACCTTCCGAGTTCGATAAAATCTCTGGTGGAGCTTCTTATGTTGAACAGCTTCGAGTAGCAGGTAAAAGAATCCTCGAAGGTGGTGTGGCTTCTCAGTCTATCCGAAAGGAGCTTAGAGATGCATCAATCGGTCTAAAAGCAGCTCACATGAAGGTTATTCAGCAGAACTTGGAGCCGTTCATTAATCGTGTTGATCGATTCAACCGAAGAGATGGAAACTACGAGCCTGTTGAGCTAACCGATATTATCCCTGCTCACTTGATCCCTAACTTGCCCGATGCCACTATAAACATGTGGGGAGAGCAAATAGGAGGAGGCGAAGCATACATGGGAGGGAGTGGAGCGTTGCCACAGTTTGATACTACTGCTGTTGGTCTACGAACAGACCGACACAACAACCCGACTGCACTTGCATGGTCACCTCGTCTTGAAACATGGTTCAATGACCGTGGTTATAATGTAACTAAGGGTGATGTATTCCCAGAGAATCCAAATGCTTACACAATGGATATGAGCAACGTAAAAGACCCATACGCTGCAACCCGTGATTATATTGATGATCACTCGTTCTACTATAAGAATGAGCAAAGGTGGAGTCACACAGGTATTACTAAGGATTCTTGGGATTCTATGTCTGTAAGGCAAAAAGATGGTGTCATTGAGAATATGTACAGAAAAGAAAAAGGGAGTGGAGAACTATCTATTGCTGGACTCAACGGGACACCTATAAACGACAGAGTAGCCCAAAATGGAAACGGCATTATACAAAAGGCTTACGCTACTGACGTCACAAGCGAAGTACCAGACAACCATGCATCGCAAGATCCTATTAATCTTGTAGGTGAAGATGCGCGAAAGTATGACTTGTCGGGAATGTGGACTGGTGATGACTTAAAGAGACTTGCAGCAGCACCCCCAGATAAGCGAGCACTAGTGCTAGATCAGATTACAAAGGTTAAACTTGGTCAGCTAGAAGCGAGGGGGATTGAAGTACCGAGAGAGCCAGGCATCGCAGCCAGAGCAACCGCTGCCTCTATCCAAGGTATTAACGATGCGTCCCTATGGGTTGGTCGTCAAGTTGGAGAAGCAGGGGTAGATGCGATAGAGGATAAGGCGGGCAAGATACAACTAATGTGGGATGGTACAAGATTTGTATTCCAAAAAGCTGGTGACTTTGCTGGTAGCGTATCTACTTCCCTATCCCAAGATGGACTCTAATCAAATCTTACAAATGAGGCAGGCGAATATGTCCGACTCGGATATAATGGATTCTATACTAGGGCAAGATCAAGGATTTAAGGCGGGTGTTGATCGTGTAAAAATGGCTAATCCTAATATGAGCTCACTAGAACGCGCCAACTTGCCGAAGGTGATGTTGAATAAATACTATAATGTACCTGATGAGGGTATAAAGACTCCAAAGGCTACTGCACAATTCCAAACAACTGTCGAAGGTGCACAAGATGTACGCAATGTAGTAAGCCAGACATGGAAGGGTTCTGCGGGCAAAGCTGCTAAGAATTTTCTACCAAGCCTCGGTACTTTTGGAAAAGATGTATTCATGGCGATTAAAAATGTAGGTGATATAGGAGACTTCACAGATAATGGCTTCGACTTCAACCTCGATGAGAATACAGTCGCTAATCTCGGAAAGTTAGGTCTTGGTGCAGCTATCAATGCCACAGAGGGCTTACAGAATGGTGCAAACCACGTTATATATCCACTATTGAATAAAGTATTCGGTACAGATCATGTACCACCAGACACAGAGGGCAACTTTGATTTCCTTGGAGAGTTTGGTCAGAACGCAGAGGAGATGGCAGATGTTATTGGAGGATTCTACAAGGAACGCCTCGGCTCATTAGAGGCCGCTAGAAGCACGTTTGAGACTGACCCTGTAGGGTTCGCTGCTGACATCGCAATGCTCTTCACAGGAGGTGCTAGTGGCTTGTCTAAGGCTGGGAAAATATCTACTGTATTAGGAAGGACGAGAAAGGCTGGTGCTCTCAATAAGGCTTCCCGAATTATGAGAAAGACTGCCAGTGTGATTGACCCTATTGAGAATGCAGCACGGCTATTTAGAAAGACAGTACAGTTGAATAAAGGTCTGATCTCCAAGATGTCTGGCTTAGAGGTAAAAACTCTAAATCAGCTCGTAAACAATGCTGAGAATATCAAAGGGGTAAAGAGTGGCAAGATTGGTCGCTCCTCTGTTCTTAAAGAGCTTGAAGATGTATTTAAATCTCTTACTGATGAGCTAGATGAAACTGGTGCTGCGTATCAGGCTTTTAGAGAAAGCGGACAAGTGGCGAAGATGGAACCAGACTTCTTTCGGACTTTCTTAAAGAAACAGGGATATTCCCTTGATGATACAGGTCTTGTCGTAAGCTCATTCGACAACCCTATTCAGTTGCTTGATCCAGAAATCGCTTCATTGAATAAGTTTCTAAAAGATGCCGATGCTATGCTCAAAGATGTGGGAGAGATTACTTCGAACCAATTCATGGGTATTCGTACTCGCATGGGTAAGCTCGCAAACTTCGACAGAGGCACTAATGCTTCCGATCTGAACAAGTTGATGCAGAGAATGAGAGGTGAGCTGAATAATAACCTACGAGGCTCGCTTGATGATATTAACGACACAGGCAAGTTCAACGGACTGAAAGAATTAGACGCAGAGTTCATTCCTCAGATAGAAGAATTGAACAAACTTAAAGCAGACTGGATTAATAAATCCACTGGTGAACTAAAAACTAGTGCAGAGGCTGGTATCAATAACATCACTTCGAAGAACAAAGGCAAGTTACTAGAAAGAATCGAGAAGCATATGCCAGGTGTAGAAGGTCGTGTGAACGCAATTCGAGCAATCGAAGATGTTGCTACCGCCAAGGGGCCAAAGGTTGGGTCGTATCTCAGCCCTGCTCTTGGTGCTGGTGGAATAGCCACTGGAAATATCCCAATGATCGTTGCAGCTATACTTACACAGCCAGACATTATAGTGCCTATGCTTAGAAAATACGGTCAAGTAAAAGGACTTTCATCGAAAGCTATTGGCTCAATGACAAATAATATTGCCAAAGGTACGAAACTTACACCCCAACAATCCCGCATTTTCAGCGACATGCTGCGAGATTATGAGGTTATGCTTAGGGAAGCCACAGTTGCACCAGAACGTGCGTTAAACGCAGAATAATGCTATCATTTACTCATTACCCCCCACACTATGGGTCTACCAATAGGACAACTAGCTGCTAACGTCAGGATCAAAACGATCTCAGGCGGTACCAAAACCATATCATCGGCAGGAACGGCTGAGATAATAGTCAGCAATGAGTTTTGTACTGCACTAGTCGTTCAAGCACTTGAATCAAATACTACTCAAATATCCGTTGGTGGCTCTGATACACTCGCAACTGCTGCAAGTGAAAACGGTATCTTCCTAGACTCTGGTGAGACTGTAACATTCTATTTAGAAAATTCAGCGATCATTTATATGGATGCGCTCACGAATGGTGAAGGTTGTAGTTATGTTCTCCTCTTTGGATAATGGGTGCAATAGCAGGTGGCATCGTCGGCGGTCAATCAGGAGGGTCAGGCTCAGTAAGTGCCGTTAATGATCTGACTGATGTAGTGATCACATCCGTGGCTGACAATGAAATACTGCAATACGATAGCGGAACTTCTCGATTTATAAATCAAACCTTTGTTGAAGCTGGAATACTGGCGAATATTGTAGAAGATACAACCCCACAGCTTGGTGGAGCACTAGATGGGCAGAGCAATGGTATAACAAGCATCGGCTCAATAGCTGGTGCAACAACTATCAATGCCTCTGGTGATATCACAGGGGCTACACTAGCTGCTACAGGTGACACCTCAGCAGGTGATAACGCTTCAATTGGTTACACTGCTGCTGAGGGATTGATTTTGACAGGTCAAGGATCTGTTACTGACGTAACAATTAAGAATGATACCGATGCAACAGTATTAAGCATCCCTACTGGAACCGTTAACATTAATATTGCAGGAACGATAGATGGCAGAGACTTAGCAACAGATGGAACAAAGCTCGATGCTATTGAGGCTTCGGCTGATGTAACAGATGCAACGAATGTGACTAGTGCAGGTGCATTAATGGATTCAGAAGTAACAAATCTCGCATTTGTAAAAGCCTTAGCTAAAGGTATTTCAGATGGAAATGTTTTAACAGCTAATGATGTAGTAGCAGATGATGATTTTCTTAGAATCAGTGGGACAGAAGTAGAAGGTTTAACCGTAGCCGAAGTCCTAACTGCATTAAATGTAGAAGCAGCTGCTGATGTAACTGATACCACCAACGTAACCTCGGCAGGGGCTTTGATGGACTCAGAACTGACTAGTATTGCTGATGTTAAGGCACTGAATCAGAGCGTTATAAGTGGTGCTACTCCGACATTCACTACTACAAGCTTTACGGATGCCACAAATAAGCGTTTGATGACAGACGCACAGGAGACAATTCTTGATAATACATCTAACACGAATACAGGTGATGAGGTAGCAGCTAGTGTGACGGTTGCAGGAGTGGCAGAATTAGCTATAACCTCAGAGATTGACACTGGAACAGACTCCACGAGGACGATGCCAGTCGATCAATTCCAAGCCTCAAAGCATACAGTGAAATTCTATGCTGTAAGATTGGTTGCAGCAGCCACTGATGTCGCAACAGCAACAACCATAGGTGGCGATTGGATTGTTCCTTTCAATGGAACACTACTGCAAAGTGACACTGATCCCTATCTATTGCATGTACACAACGATACGGCTGGTATCACTGGTACACAGGTCGTTGACGTTCACTTGAATGGTACTACTATTATGACAACGAATAAGCTCGATACAGATACGACAGAAAAGACCAGTGGTACAGGTGCTACATTGCCCGATCTAACAACAACTACTATCTCAGCAGGTGACATATTGACGTTCGATATAGATACAATACACTCAGGCACAGCAGCCAAAGGGCTTACTATCTATCTAGCAATCCGACTTACTACCCTATAATTTTCCTAGTAATATGCCTAACCCTATAGAGCCTATAACATCGGCAGCACTAGATACGCTTGTTGCAGCTATTCATGTTAAACAAGCTGAGGATTTGGCAGCAGGAGAAACATTCTGGCAGGGGGCGAAGACTAGGACAGATGATACTGTTAAGGCAGGTACTCATGCTTCATGGCAAGAAAAAGGTATTAACCTCGGTGCTATTGATGAAGATATAGCAGTACACACTTATACAGGGCCACTAGGGGATGGATATATAATTGAAATGGAGAAACCTGTTACCGAAGGTAGGTACACGAAGAAAATAGTCAACGGCCCAGAACAAGAGCGCGGACACGACTGGACATTTTTTTATGAGGAATATAAACCTATTGAACCAGCCGTAGAGCCTGTGGTGATTGAAATACAGCCTGTTGCCCCAGAGCCAATGATTGACCCTGCTACAGGTAAGTCTATTACCACATCTTAATTATGACTTCAATGAAAGTTCTAGTTGTCGGTGGAGCAGGTGGTGGTGGTAGTGGTAATGCTGGTCATGGAGGAGGAGGAGCTGGTGGTTTTCAATATGATGCAGCTCTTGAAGTAGGGGTTGGCTCGTATGCTGTTACCGTTGGCGCAGGTGGTGCAGGTGCTACGGGTAGTAATGGAGGTAGTGATGGTGCAGATTCAGTATTTTCAACTATCACAGGTGAAGGAGGAGGTGGTGGTGGTGGGTATCTTACAGCAGAGGGTAATGATGGTGGATCGGGTGGTGGTTCTTCTTATGAAGGAAATACAAGTTTGGGTACAGTGGGGCAAGGAAATAATGGTGGTGAGGCTCACTCCTACGCAACTGCATATGGTGGAGCAGGTGGTGGTGGTTCGAGTGCCGTGGGAGCCAATGCCAATTCGGGAAATGGAAACGGTGGTGTTGGTGGTGCAGGTACGGCAAATAGTATTAGCGGATCTTCTGTAACATATAGTGGTGGTGGAGGAGGAGGTACCAGAGGAGGTACTGCGGGAGGAGGTGGAGCAGGAGGGGGAGGCGCTGGTAGCAACACATCTTCCACAGCTGGTGTAGGTGGTACGGCAAACCTTGGTGGTGGAGGTGGAGGTGGAGGTGATAACGCACCAGGGAATGCTTCTGACGGGGGCGCTGGTGGGTCTGGTGTTGTTATTATTAGATATGCAACAGCAAGTACAGAGTCTGCATCTGGAGGAACTATCACTACAGATGGAGCTGACACGATCCATACATTCAATTCAACTGGAACATTTTCCTACGGACTGTCCTTACCAGCTAATGGGGATATACCTCAGAACGGCTCACTTATTGCTCGATGGAAGTTAGATGAGGAATCTGGCACAAGGGCAGATAGTGTAGCGAGCTT
>Ga0209402_10001194_pt1 | contig 29078 bp, 26 predicted proteins | sample ArcticOcean_MG_C_3_FD_187437 | JGI IMG/M metagenome (GOLD analysis project Ga0209402, IMG submission 187437) | Marine microbial communities from western Arctic Ocean - ArcticOcean_MG_CB8_126 (SPAdes) (version 2) | ecosystem: Environmental > Aquatic > Marine > Oceanic | place: Arctic Ocean... | reverse complement strand
GGAGGCTTCGACGCGGATCGTTTCCAGGCGCCCTAAGAAATCTTTATCGGCGTCCAGCTCGGCCTTGGTTTCGTAGCCGGTTTTTCCCATATCGGCAGCCCGGACGATGATCATCGGCACGGCCACATCGACGCAGGAAACCTGGATACCGCCAATTGTGTCGGTTGCCTGGCCGGTGGGCAGCAGTTTGTCGGTAATCGATCCCACCATGCGGGAGAAATAGAGCATGATCGGCGCCGCCGTGCCGGGGGCGCCGTCGATGGCCGTATCGCCTTCATATTCAACGCTGCCGCCCGGCGTTTGCACGGTAGCGTCGATGATGGCGCCGGTATTGACGTTGTGGATACGGATAGTTGTTTCCGCTTCGCCCGCCTGGACCATTCCGGCCTCGATGGCGAACGGTGCGACGCCGGATGTCATATTGCCGCAATTGGGCGCGAAATCGACAAAATCCCGGTCAACCAGCACCTGGCCAAAGAGATAATCCACATCGGCGTCGTCCCGGGAAGACGGTCCGACCATGGCGACCTTGCTGGTCAGCCATTGGGCGCCGCCGATGCCGTCCACCTGGCGCTCGTGCGGCGAGCCCATGATCGCCAGCAATACCTTGGCAAGGGTGTCGCGATCCTCGGGCAAATCAGAAAGCCGGATATAGGGGCCCCTCGATGTGCCGCCGCGCATGATGACGCAGGGAATGGCAGTCTGCACGGATTGTCTCCTCATAATCGCGGGCCTCGTTCGACAGCCGATATTTCCCAACACCAAGACAATTGTAAAGGAACAAAGATCATTTATGCTGGGCGTAAACCGGGGAGGTTGCGCCGAAATAATGACCGCCGAATATCATCACTTGATTTATGGCGATGAATGGAACGATTGGATTGATCCGGAGCCGCCCGAATATTTCAATCCGGTCACCCTCCTGCTCGATAAACATATGGGAACCGACGCCGAAGATAAAATCGGTCTGATCATCGACCGCGAAAGCTATAGCTATGCCAGCCTGCTGGTTGCGGTTTGCCGGGCGGCGCATGGGTTGCGCGTAGCCGGAATGCGCCCTGGCGAACGGCTGCTCATGTTCGGCACCAACAGCATTGACTATGTGGCGGCCTGGCTCGGCGCGTTGCGCGCCGGGATCGTGCCGGTGGTTGTTTCCGATCTTTATAAAGCGCCGAGCCTCCTCTATTTCATCGAAGATACAGCGGCCCAGGCAATGTTCATCGATGCCGAACAGATCGACAAACTGAACGAAGTTGCCGGTGAATTGCCGGCCAGCCTTGGCAACCTGATCGTCCGCGGCGATCGCAATTTCGAAGGCGCCAATCTTCGGGTGACAGGATACCAAAGCCTGACAAGCGGCCAGGCGGAATTCTTCGAGCCGGTCCTTCGCCACCGCAACGACGTCGCCTATATGTTTTATTCGGGCGGCACCACGGGTGCCGCCAAGGGCATCACCCATCTGGCCCACGACTTCGTCATCGTTCCCGAACGCCACGGCGCTTTTTGGGAATACGGCCCCAATGACATCGTACATGCCACGTCCAAAGCCTATTTCACCCACGGCCTGTGGCCGGGTATTCTGATCCCGCTATATTGGGGCGCCAAAAGCGTCATCAGCCGCTTGGCCCCAACGCCGGACAATGTCTTTGCAATCGTCGCGGCCGAAAAGGTGACCAAGCTGATCACCGTGCCGACGATCATCAAGAATATGACGGCTTACGCCGAGGACAGCGACCAGACGCCGGATATGGGTTCGGTCTCTCTGGTGGTCAGCGCGTCGGAAAAAATGCCGCCGGAAGTGTTTGAGCGCTTCGATAGTCTGTTCGGTCTCGAAATTCTGGATTCCATCGGTTCCTCCGAAGTCACCTACGAATGGATCGCCAACCGGCTTAAAGATTTCAAACGCGGCAGCCTCGGCAAGCCGGTGTTTGGCGTCGGCGTTAAACTGATGGATGACAACGGCGCCGAAATTACCGAGCCCAATGTCAGCGGCGAATGCTGGGTTCGGAGCCCGACCGCCTGTTTCTTTTACTGGCGTAAATACGATAAATCCCGGGACACCTTCATCGGGCCGTGGACCAGGACCGGCGATACGCTGTTGTTCGACGAGGATGGCTTTTTCTGGTTCGCCGGGCGCAGTGACGACATCTTCAAGGTTAAGGGGCTTTGGGTCTCGCCCATCGAAGTGGAGGCGGCAATCACCGAACACGCGAGCGTCCTCGAAGCCGCCGTTATCCCGGCCGAAGACAAAGATGGGATGACCGTGCCCAAAGCCTTCGTCGTCCTCCGCCAGGGCCAGGGCCCGAGCGATGCGTTGTCCGATGATTTGAAAACCCGGGTGCGCGCCGCCGGCGGCTACAAGGTGCCCGAGCAAATTGTCTTCGTCGATGAGCTGCCGCGCACAACCTTGATGAAGATCGACCGGCGCACGCTCAGAGAGCTGGAACGGGAAAAATGAATAGCGGCGGCGGATTATTCGTTGCCGTGGTCCCGCGCCCACATCTCTTTTAAATCGTCGCGGCGAATTTTGCCGCGGTCGTTTTTCGGTAATTCGTCGATCAAATAGGCCTGCTTCGGGCATTTGAATTGGGGCAGGATTTCGGCGCAGTGGGCCAGAATTTCGTCTTCGCCGAGGCTCGCGCCCGATTTTGGCTTCACATAGCAGACCACTTCCTCGCCATAGATATCGTCGGGCACGCCGACGGCGGCGGCTTCGCTGATTTTATCGAGCGCTGCCAAGACATGATCGATCTCCAATGGCGAAATATTGACGCCGCCGCGAATAATCAAATCCTTGGTGCGCCCGGTCACGGTAACGAACCCGTCTTCGTCCATGATGGCCAGATCGCCGGTGCGCATGGGCGCTGCCCGTTGGTCCTCCCACTCGCCTTCAGGGGTAATAACGAAAACGGAAGTTTGCGCACCGCCCACGGTCACCTCGCCCTCGGTGCCGGGCGGGCAGGGGTTGCCATCGCCATCGATGATCTGGAATTGCTGATGCTTGGCGGGCGCCCCGACGGTTCCCATGCGCCGCCGGTCCAGCCTGTTGCCGCAAATCCAGCCGGCTTCCGACATGCCGTAAAGCTGCAACAGGGTGACGCCGTACATGGTCTCGAACTTCTGCCATTGCTCCGGCGACAGGGGCGCCGTCGAGCAGGTCATGCGCCTAAGGCTGGGAATATCGTCGGCGGTAATTCCGAGAGGCTCACCCAGCAGCATGTTGACCACCGTCGGCACGCCGGCGGCAAAGGTGATCTCGTGGGCCTTGATCCAGTCGAAGAAACGGCTATGGGAATAGCGTTTGGCGAAATGCATGGAAAGCCCGGTTACGATCCAAGGCATGAGGCTCAGCACCTGCGCCGAATTCCAGCCGAAGGAGCGGTATTCGAGGGTCCGGTCGTCTGCCGTCAAACCCAGAAAATCGATGGTGTTGAGACCGTTGAGCCAATAGGCCATGTGGTTGTAGACAACGCTCTTGGGCTTCGATGTGGTGCCCGAGGTGCAAAAGATGCAGGAAATATCTTTCGCGCCGTTTTCTGTTTCCACTTCGGGCGCCGCCGCAACCGATGCCAACTGCCTGAAAAACTCTTCGCCATTGGCGGCGCCATATTCGGGGTCCCAGCCATCGAAACGCATGATGATACCGCCGACGCCCTTGGTCATCGCCGGGCCATCGATATCGGTGTGCCACAGGGTCAGCTTGGGCTCAATGGTCTGCAGCAGTTCCTGAATATGATTTGCGTTGATCTCGATATTCAGCGGGCAGACCACGGCGCCGAGGCGCCAGATGCCCATCCAGATCAGCAGCTTTTCCAAATTCTCGTCGGCCAGCAGCGCGACGCGGTCGCCCTTGTCGATGCCAAGCTGGCGCAAGTATCGCGCCGTGCGATTGGCGGCCTCGTGAAGCTGGGCATAGCTCGCCGATTTATCCTGATCCAGATCATAAAGCGCGCGCTTATCCGGATGGCGGGCCAGATTGTCATCGAGCACGGCGCGGATGGATTGAAACGGATAGGCCAGATCGGTTTCCTGCATGGCTGCTTTCCCTGCCCGGAATTACTTGTCCCGCTTGAAGCCGTATTCCTCCCAGCGGCGGTCGACTTTGTCCCGGTCCTCGTCCAAGGGAATGACCATGGGCGGGTAGCGATTGCCGCCATATTGTTCTTCGAGATCGAAATCCATATTGACGGTGGCGTCGATCAACATGCGCGTCCACTTGCCGGTGCCATAGAGCATCGGGTCCCGGTCGGCGAGGCGGGTCGACGGATCAAGCAGTGAGCCGAACGTGGACGGGAAGAAGACGATATCATCCTCGGCGGCATTGACCCGGTAGGCCAGCGCCCAATCGAGAGCGCCGTAGTCGTGGATGTCGATATCTTCATCGACCACCCAGATATTTTTGTAGCGCAAATGCGCCGCGTTGGAGCCCCAGATCGCCGCCGCCGCCTGTTTGGCCTGGCCGCGATAGGTCTGGTGCATCTGGATCATCAGCGAGGTGCCGTTATTGGCCGCCGGGCAATGGACATCAGTGATACCCGGCACGCCGGCACGCTCCAGCACGTTCCAGGCAATGCCGGCGCGCTGCACCGACGATGTCACCGAATTTTCGTTGAGCATTTTCGGCAAGGTGCCCTCCAGGGTGCCCCGGTGGATCGGATCATCCCGGTGGGTGACGCAGGTTACTTTTGTAACGTGCTTCGGCCCCTGATCGCCGCCGAAATAGCCGGTGTACTCGCCGAACGGGCCTTCCATTTCGAAGGTGGCCGGATCGTCGTCGATAAATCCCTCGATCACCATTTCGGCGTCGGCGGGAACCCAAAGATCATTGGTCTCGCATTTGACCAGCGGCACTGGCTCACCGCGAATGGCGCCCATAACTTCGTATTCGCAGACCCCCGTCGGCACCGGTGCGGACGCGCAGAAGCTCATCGACGGCTCCCACCCATAGACATGAGCGACGGGCATTTTCATTCCTTTCTGGCGCCATTTTTCGAAATGAACGCCCCAATGCTGGGCGCGCCACAAAAGCACCGGAAGGGTACTCTTTGTTTCACCCAGCATACCCCGGTAAAGACCCACATTATGAACCCCGGTGTCTGGGTCCATGGTGATCGTCGCCTGATAGGTATTGATGTAGCGCCCGCCATCCAACCGATGCCAGCGCGGCACCGGGATTTTATAAAGATCGATGTCGTCGCCCTGGTGGATGTTCTGCTTGACCTTGCCGGTCTCAACCTCGACGGGCGGTACGCGCTGTTCCAGATAATGCCGCACCGCCAGCACCATATCGCGAACCGAGGCGTCTTTTGGCAGGCCCAGCGTCATTGCTACCCGGGTGTAGTTTGACATGCCGCCGGTAAATACCTTGCGGCACCAGACATCATCGTCGGGCCCGTATCCCGTGATGTTGTCGAACAACAGGGCCGGTCCGTCGCCATTGCCAAATGCGCGGCGCGCGATGGCGCCCAGCTCGCAGTTCCAGTCAACTTCGGCCTCGATCTCGTGCAATTCGCCTTCGATCCTGAGGGCATCGATCCAGCCGCGCAAGTCGCCAAATGAGCGGGGCACCAGACGGTTTGAAATATCGGTCGCACTATCCACTTTTTCTACTCCTGACTTGGTCCTAAAATATTTCCATGCCCAGCTAGTCAGCCAGACCCAATTCCTTCAAGCGTGCCTCGACGGCGGCGCGATCTTCTTCGGATAGCCGCACCGATGGGGGTAGCGGTTGCCGTCGGCGCCCGGCTCGTAATCCAGATTGATGGTCGCGTCAAACATAACCCGCGTCAATTCCAATGATCCTCGATTATGCCATATAGGATTGACCGAAACCCTACGAGAGGAGCGTTCGCGAAAATGCCCGGCAAACCATACCGCGAGGTTATCACCATCCACGGCGCCAACGTGACCCTGGAACTTCCCACCCGGCCCTTGCGCATGTTCAATGCGGACGGCGTCAAGATCGATCTTTCCAAACGCAGCCATGAGGATATGGGCTTTTGCCACCGCAACGTGGAATACAACGAGGTCATATTTTGTATCTGCGGCGCCTTGCTGGGAAACCGAGAAGGCGACCGAGATTTTGCGCGCCGGCGAAATGATCCTGATCCTCAAAGGGATTTTCCGCCGCTCCATGCTGTGCGATTATTCGGAAGAGGAAAACATCTTGCTGGAACGGAAAATCCGGGATCAACTCACCTATGTGGGGGACGGCGAGCCAGCCACGGGATAAAACGAGGGATGAAATTGAGATTGTAAATGCCGGATGAAGAAACCGACCGCGCGGCGCTGGAAAAACTGGCGATCGATTTCACCGAAGCGTTCAACCGGGAAGATATCGACGCGGTCATGTCCTATTTCGCCGAAGACGCCATCTATGACGAGTTCCATGGCGGCCGGCATCAAGGCCAAGCGGCTATCCGCGAAGCCTTCGTTCCCCAGTTCCGGGGCGATTTCGGGCGCATGCGATTTCACAACGAAGATATATTCGTCGATGCCGGGCCGGGGCGGGGAGCCGGCAAGGCGCTGATCCGCTGGCTGCTGACCTTCGAGGAGGAGACCCGCGCCGGCGGCTGGCGGGGGCTCGATATTCTGCACTTTGTTGATGGCCGCCTGACGGAAAAACATACCTACGCCAAGACGCGCGCGCCGCGTGTCGATAAAAAATCGGAATCGTTGCGCGTTCGCCGCGCCATCGATGATGGGGTCCTGACCGACCTTTGATACCGGTGTCCCGCTAATCTTGGAGAGTTTCATGTCCGACAAAAAGCATAAGGTTGTCTATATTGCGCATCCGGCGAGCGGCTTGGCACGGTCAAATTTCCCCCTGGAATGCCACGTTGAAGATGGCGAGATTGTCCGCTCGTTGCCCTTCTATATTCCCGATGATGTCCGGCTTTATGAGATAAAAACCTCCCGGGGCAGCTTCACACGGCCCCGAAAAGAAGTGCAGATGCCTTTAGCATTCGCCGCCAAACGGCGCCTTAACACTGATGCGCGGGTCAAATATCCGCTGCTGCGCAACGATTGGTCGCCGGATAACCCCAACCCGGAGAACCGGGGCAAGAGCGGCTATACCCGGATCAGCTGGGATCAGGCGCTCGATATCGTGACCGGCCAGATCAAGCAAATCTACGAGAAATACGGCTCGATGGAACCTGTCCTGGTCCAGGCCGACGGGCACGGCCATAGCGGTTACATGCAATCCCTGCATTTCTGGGGGCACTATCTGTTCGATATGATCCGCGAGCATCTCGGATGGGGATGGTGGACCCAACAGGTGCGCAACCCGGACAGTTGGGAAGGCTATTACTGGGGCGCCAAGCATGTCTGGGGGTTCGATAGCACCTTGGGCGAGCCGCTCCAGGATGCGGTTTGGGACGACGTGCTCGAGAGCGCCGAAATGGTGATATTTTCGGGCAACGATCCGGAGGCAACCGGACTTGGCATGTCGGGATCGTCGGCCTTGGAGATGCCGAAATGGCTAAAGCGGGCCGGCATCAAGATCATCGCCATTTCGCCGGACCTCAACTATTCGGCCGCGGTGCACGCCGACAAATGGATTCCCATAAAGCCGAATACGGATGCGGCGCTCTATTTCGGCGTTGCCCATACCTGGATCAATGAGGGAACCTACGACAAGGAATATATCGCGTCCCACACAACCGGGTTCGATGCGTTTAAAAGCCATGTGCTGGGCGAGGATGACGGCGCCCCGAAAACGCCGGCCTGGGCAGAGAAGATAACCGGCGTGCCGGCGCACACCATCCGCGCCCTGGCCCGCGAATGGGCGGCCAAGAAGACCTCGCTATCGGTCTATTTCGGGGGGCCCAAGGTTCGCGGCACCTTGTCGCATATGGCCACCAGGCTGGAGGCGTACGTGCTGGCCATGCAGGGCATCGGCCGCCCGGGACGCCAATTCCTCAGGACCGGGGCGCCGTCGTTCTACAAGAAAGACCTCGCCCAGGTGCCGCGCTATCCGGACGTGGATTTCAAGGGCGTCGCCATGAATCCGATGATCGAATATGCCATCGGCAAAGGCCCGATCTCGCCGGTATTTATCCCCCGGACTTTGGCCGCCGAGGCGATCAATTGCGATTCCATCGAATGGCGAAGCAGCACCGCGGCCTTGGCCAAGACCGAAGACCAGTTCGAGCAATACCATTTCCCGCCGGACAGCGATCATCCCGGCATTCGCATGGTATGGAACGAAAACGGCAGTCAGCCGGGAAGCTGGGGCCATGGCTGGAATTGGCTGGAGGCGCTGCAAAACCCGAAAATTGAATTTGTCGTTGGCGTCCATCCCTGGCTCGAAAATGATATTCCCTATTCCGATTTAATCCTGCCGGCGCAGACCAGTTACGAACATGAAGATCTGATCACGGTGCAGCGCAGCGATATCCTGGCCATGTTCTATCAGGACCAGGCGGTCGAGCCGGTCGGCGAATCCAAGAGCGATTTTGAAATCCACAGGATGATCGGCCAGCGGCTGGGATTGGATGAAGCGTTTCCGCCGGTAGAGGAATGGCTGCAAGCGGCTTATGAGAAAACCCTGGCGGCAACCAAGCATGGCATTGGCTGGGAAGAATTCAAGAAGCGGAAATATTTCGTCTATGATTGCCCGACCTGGGACGAATGGGTGGATATCAAAAAAGAGCATGGATACGGAGAAAATGACGGCGGCATGCATTTGTTTTGGTCTTCGGGCGGCGGGCTGGATACGCCGTCGGGAAAGATCGAGTTTGTGTCTTCGATGATTGCGACGCGCGATCCCGACAATACCGAGCGGCCGCCATTGGCAAAATGGGTGACCCATGCGGAGCAACCGGGGCAGCCCAAGGCAGAGGAATATCCCTTGAGCGTCATGTCCAATCATTCGCGCTTTCGGTTCCACGTCCAGGGCGACGATGTGGATTGGATCAGGGAAATTGTTAAGGTCCCGGGAGCCGATGGATATCTCTACGAGCCCTGTTGGATCAATCCCGCCGATGCCGCCGCCAGGGATATTGCGGGCGGCGATATCGTCATGGTGCATAATGATCGCGGCAGCGTGCTCTGCGGCGCGGTGGTAACCGAGCGTATCATTCCAGGCGCCATTTCGGTCGACCACGGCGCCAAGATGGATTTGGCAACCCTCCATAACCGCCTGGTCGACCGGGGCGGCTGCATCAACTTGATCGCCCCAAGCCCCCAAGAAAAATATGGCGAGGGAGCGGAGATCAAGGTGCCGGAAATGAACGTCAGCGGCTATTTGGCCGAAATCCTTAAAGTGGACCCGGCAGACATCGTGGCAAATACCGGCATCGGCGAAGGGGCGACGGTGTCCCATGGATAATAAAATGATGGATAATAAAATGGCTGATAAAACATTCCTGATCGACGTGGATAAATGTACCGGCTGCATGTTGTGCTCCATTGCCTGCAAGGACGAGCATGTGGGCAGCTCTTACGAGCCCTGGACCAAACCGCAACCGGACACGGGGCAGTTTTGGATGAATGTCCGGCCATTGGAGCGGGGCAGCACGCCGAGGGTACGCATGAGCTATCTGCCGGTTCACTGCCAGAACTGTGCCAACGCGCCCTGCATCACGGTTTGCCCGGAAGCGGCCATCAAGACCCGGGACGATGGCTTGGTCTGGATTGACCCGGTTCCGTGCACCGGTTGCGATCTCTGCCTGGATGCCTGCCCCTACGGCGTCATATTCATGAACGACGATCTTGGCATTGCGCAAAAATGCACCGGCTGCGCCCACCGGGTTGATGAGGGCCTGGAGCCAAGATGCGTCGATGTATGCCCCCATGACGCCATCACCTTTGGCGAAGTGAAAGACACCAGTCAGCTTGAAACCTATCTTGCCGATGCCGGCGCCGCCCCCAGGGTCTATTGGAAAGGACTGCCGAAACCGTGGATCGCGGGCACGGTGATCGATGGCGCCACCGACGAGGTGATTCAGGGTGTAAAGATCACCGCCACCGATCTGGCCGAAGAACGATCGGTCAGCGTCCTTTCCGATGCCTTCGGCGATTTCTGGTTAAAGGATTTGGAGAAGGGCCGGAAATACCGGGTCGAGATCAGAATGGACGGTTTCGAAGATTTCGGCGCGGACGTCATAACCGATGCGGATCAGGACATGGGAACGGTCGTTCTAAGGCAATCAGCCAAGGAGAGCCATTGATGACCGATGAAGAACGCCAAGCGGCGGGAGCGGAAATGCGGCGACAAGTGCTTGGTGAGGCAAGTGCCGAGGCGGCGCGCGCAGCCCGAAACGATTTTAACGGTGAGATACAGGATTACATGCTCCGAGAAGTGTGGGGCTCGATCTGGAACCGGGGCGGCCTCGACCTCAAGACTCGCTCGTGCATGGTGCTGTCCGTTATGATGGCGCTCGGGCGCTGGGAAGAATTCCGCCTGCACGTCAAAGCCGGCTTCAACAATGGTCTCGGCAAGGATGAAATCAAAGAAATCATCTTGCAAAACATCGCCTATTGCGGCGCGCCCGCCGGGCGTCGCGGCGTGATCGAAGCCGAAGCCGCGTTCGCCGAAATGAAACTTTGAGCCGCCGATGACGGAAGGCGGGCGCGAATTCGATATCGTCGTGGTTGGCGGCGGTGGCGCCGGGCTGATGGCCGCCTATGCAGCCGCCTCGAGAGGCGCATCGGTTGTTGTGCTGGAAAAAGGCGCGGCGCTTGGCGGGACGACCGCCCTATCGGTGGGAACGCTGACGGCGACGGCGACGCGGCTGCAACGCAAAGCGGGCCTGGCCGACAATGCGGACGCGCATTTCGAGGACATGGCGAAATTTGCGGGCCCCCTTGTAGACCGGGACAATCTGAAGCTGCGCCGCCTTTTGGTCGACAATGCGGCGGAGACCATTGAAATCCTCGAACAACTCGGCATCGTCTTTATCGGACCCTTGCCCGAGCCGCCGCATCGCCAGCCGCGCATGCATGCCATCATTCCCCACTCAAAGGGCTTCATTCGGCAACTCGAAAAGGCAGCCAGGCGAAATAATGTCGCCATACGAACGGGCGCCAGTGCCGAAAGGCTGATCGCGGCGGACGGCAGGGTCCGGGGCGTCGAGATGGCGGGCGGCGAGCGCGTTATGGCCCGCCGTGCCGTCATCCTGGCGTCGGGCGATTTCAGCGCCGCCGATCACGCCTACAAATCCAAATATATGACCGGCCCGCTGCTCGACATATCCGGCGTCAACCCGTTGAGCACCGGCGATGGCCAAAAGATGGGCGAGGCGGTTGGCGGTGAGGTCATCAATGGTGATCTTGCATGGGGCCCGGAGATCCGCTTCAAGCCGCCGCCGCGCCCGAGCATCATCTCGAAACTGCCGGCTTGGAGGGGCCTCGGTAAACTCATATCGCTGGCCATGAAAATTCTACCCGATGCCGTCATGCGGCCTTTTCTGCTGGGTTTTGTGACCACCTTCCTGGCGCCCTCTCATTTGTTGTTCGACAAAGGCGCGATCCTCGTCAATTCCAGCGGCGATCGCTTTTGCGACGAACGCGATCGCCCGCAAGATCATATCGGCCGCCAGCAAGGCAAGCGCGCCTGGATAATTTTCGCGGCCGAGGTCGCCGATCAGTTTCGCAGCTACCCCAATTTCATCTCGACCGCGCCGGGCGTTGGCTATGCCGACCTGACGGACTACGAAAAGACGCGCCCGGACGTTGTTGCGAAGGCCGCATCGGTGAAAGGCTTGGCAGAGGCTATCGGCGTTAATCCGGGCGCGCTTGCGCGTACCTTACGAGCGTTGCAACAAGCCGGCGCAAACAACAATGGCCCGGGCGCCATGGCAATGGCGCCCTTTTATGCGCTCGGCCCGGTCCAATCCTGGATCGTTTTCAGTGAAGGCGGCCTCAAAGTTGATGAAAAGCTGCGCGTCCTGCACCGGGATGGTGGGCCGGTCCACGGCCTCTATGCGGCCGGCTCAGTCGGTCAGGGCGGCGTTCTCCTCGAGGGCCATGGCCATCACCTTTCCTGGGCACTTACCTCCGGCCGGCTCGCGGGCGAGAATTCGGCGCGCAGCGAGGTGTGATCGCCGCCAAGCCGCGTTCCCTTGCTCCGTCGTTTTTTCCGGATATAAATGATCGCCAAACCTTCTGGAGAGACAGATGCCAGCGCCAGAAAATTTCAACGTCATTTTTGCCGAAGACGATACCTTGTTTCGGCTGATGGAAATGGCCTTGCTGCGGCGCCTGACCCCTGGGGGCGAAAAGGCATTGCGGTATTTCTTTGGACCCGACTTTGGCGAACATGCGGAGCGGCTGACGTCGATTGCCGGCCGCCTTGGCTTGCCGGAAGATATCCAGGTCATCACGGCGCAAAATGAGGCGGCGTTCGATGCGGCCTTGCCCATCGGCGATATCATCATCCTCGAGACAACGCCGATGCCGGCGGTGCGCCTCGAGGCATGCGCCCAGCGCGCCAAACATATCCAGCAGTTCGGCACGGTCGCCCGGCATATTGATTTGGACGCCGCCCGGCGGCTCGGCATTTCGGTCGCCAACCTGCAACGCTTTTCGAGCCTGTCCTCTGCCGACAATATTGTCGCGCTGGTGATGGCGCTCGCCCGCAATCTCATCTGGGCGCACAATCAGGTGCTGGCCAGGCGGGATCCGGCGCTTGCCGGTTCCTTCGCAACCGATCCGCCGCGCAACAAATTCAATTGGGCCGGGGTTCGCGATATTCGGGTCATTGCCGAGCATGCTATCGGGTTCATTGGAATGGGCGAGAATGCCGGTCTGGCGGCCGGGCGTTTGCGCGCCATGGGAATGCCGGTCTTCTATAACAAACGCAACCGGCTGACCCCGGCCGAAGAAGAAATGTTGGGCGGCGTTATCTACGTGCCGCGCGAAGAGCTATTGGCGGAATGCGATTTTGTCACCGTTCATATCCCCTATGGGCCGGATACCGAGAAATACATCGACGCGGCGTTTCTGGGCCAAATGAAACCAGGCGCGTACATCATCAATACCTCGCGCGGCGGTATTCTCGATGAGGCGGCGCTGTACGATAATCTGAAGCGCGGCCATCTGGCCGGAGCGGCCCTGGACGTCTACCGGTATGAGCCGGTACCGGCAGACTGCCCGCTCCTCGATCTCGACAATATCCTTTGGACGCCCCATATATCCGGCGGCCGCCCGGAATTCATGATCCGCGAAAGCGAAGACGTGCTGGCCAATGTCGCACGGGTGCTGAATGGGGAGAAACCCCAGGGACAGCTCAGCCCGGAACCGCTTTAAGCGCCTATAATGTATTTCAGCCTGACTATTCGAATCTTTCCGCACCGAAGCCAATAATTGTATTCATATAATCATCTAAAAATAGAATAACATAAAATATAACCTTGAATATAACCTCATAAGGGGTGTAACACCATTTTAGAGAGTATCTAGAATGGATATACACTATAATAGATCATATGCCCCGGAAGAAAAAATCAACGTTCTCTGTCTGGGAGTTCGGTATGACTATTTGCGCCAATTTCGCGGCATCGTGGGAACGGCCGACCGCTTTTATTGCCATGCCATCAATGGCCAGGATGCTGACCAGGATCTATTCAAGAATTCCCACATAATTGTATCGGAGTGCCCGACCTGCAATTTGCGCGGAAATATTCTCTATAAACAAAACAGGGAGGCGATCGAAAAGCAGGGGACGCCCACCTTGGCGATCATCGATTCAAATTGCCCCGGAAAACCGGAAATATTTGAATGGGGGTTCACGGACTATCTGACCACGCCTTTTGTTGCCGGCGAAGTGCTGGCGCGTCTTAAGGCATATGCGGACGTAGTGGACTGGTTCAAGCGCCACGCCGAAGGCGGCAAGGGCTGCCAGACGGATATCAACCGGGCGCTCCGGAATATGTGGCGGGGAGGGAGGGGTGGGGAGATAAGTAATGTGTCCACATAATTATGTCCCCATAATTAATTGATACGGAAGGTGTCGGCGAACTTGGCTTGCGACATGCCCAGCGAGCGGCGCAGGGCCTTAACGTCCACCACCTCAATTTGACACCAATTACATCGACACAATACTTAATTATTGCAATAATATAACAATAATTAGATATGCTGTCCCGAAACAGGGCGCTGGTAATCACGCATGCGCTGGCGTAAGAAAACGCTGGCTATAAAACGAACTATTGGGAACCAACCCATGCCCGAATTCTGGCTCGAGTCCGGATACCGATTGCTGGAGAGGAACGATGACGGCCATCTTTTGGTGACCGATGACTTCCTGCGCGCCTATTTGATGCGCGCCGAATTGGAGCCGGTTGAGGAATCCTGCGCGCCCGAGCGCGCCTTGCATGCGCGCCTGTTAGAGGACCCGAGAAGCCCGGTCGCGCCACTTCAGATCAGCGCCATGGCCGATGCCGACGTGCGCGAAAATTACACCATGTTCCTGGACTTTCGCGCGCGGCTTTTGGCAGCCGGCACCCTGGAGAAATGTTATCTGGGACTGTTCAAAGAAACATCGGTCACGGTTCCTCCGATGTTTATTGCCCAGATCACCCAGATCATCTTGCGCAATATCCTCGGGACCACATTGTTTCCGCTGCGCGTCCGCTGCGCCGAGTTATTGTTTCGCGACCAGAAAATATCCCTGCAGGATGGCGGTGTGCTGGCCGCCGACGCCATCGTCGTCGATATGAAATCATTGCCTGGCGGGGCTTTAGGCTCGAAGCAAGGCGGGGCGCAGGAAAAGACCGTCGAGCTGGATGTGTTGAACGAATCCAACGCCGAACTTTACTGGGTGCGTTCCGATGCCTTTGATACCGCCCTCGATCTTCGCCCCTGGGGAGAGGCGAACGAGGCCTTGTGCCGGGTGCTCGAAGCCTGGGTCGCGCATTTTTACGGGCTATCGGCTCACATTCACCCGCTCGACGAAATCAATGACCAGAATTGGAAATGGCATATCGGGCTGGACGCCGAAGCCAGCAATATGCTCAACGAGCTTTACGAAGGCATAGCCATGCCCGAAGACCGGCGTGCCCGGTTGTTGTCGCTGTTCGCAATGGACATCGACGACAAGCAACTGATGGCCCCCGATATGGCGGGCCGTCCGATCTATTTGGGCATGGCCATGACCGAAGCAAAATTGCTGCGCTTGAAACCGCAGAATATACTTATGAACCTGCCGTTGGCACAAACCGCCTGACACGGGGTTGGGCCAGGTGCCGGCTGCCATGGCCAAGGAGCAAGCGTATGGATGACGATCAATTCAACATGAATATCCGCCAGTTTCTAAAAAAAGTCGGCATCACCTCGCAGCGCGAGATCGAAACCGCGGTCAGGAGCGCCCTAGATGGGGGCGCCATCACGGGCACCGAAACCCTGGACGTGCGCGTGAGATTGTCGGTGGAATCCTTAAGCCTGGATGTGGCCATTGACGGCAAGATCGGACTGGAATAGCAGCCGCGAAATCTCGGTGGGGCGGATTTCTTTATTCAGGACTCGTCTCGGTCGTCGGTATCATCGAGGCCATGCTCTTCCATGAAATCGCGCGCTTCTTCGCGCAAGTTCTCGCGCTCCTTCAAGTAGTCTTCGGTGGTTACAATTTTCGGCCGGGTACCGCCGACCATCGGCGTGTCGGCCTCGTCGAAGACGTCGAAGACCCGGCAATCGGGGCACATTTTGATCCGGTCCAGGGCCTTTTCGTCGGGGAACATGGAATGTCCGCTTAACTTTTCCACCATCTGATCGATCGACGATTTCACCCCAAAAGGCTCCCCGCATTTGATGCAGGCGAACGGCTCTTCTTCCTTGACGACCATCGCCGATCGGGCGTCGCCGGTGAAGTTCAAGCGCGGCACCAGGGTGATAACGCTCTCGGGGCAAATGGTCCGGCAGAGGCCGCACTGAACGCAGGTGGTTTCGGTGAAGGTGAATTGCGGACTGTCCGGATTGGCCTTGAGCGCGCCGGTGGGGCAGGCGGAAACGCAAGACAAACACAACGTGCAATCGCTTGTATTAACTTCAATGGCGCCGAACGGAGCGGCGGCCGGCAATGGCAAAATATCCACGGGCTCGGGCGCCTGTTCGTGGAGATGGTTGAGCGCCAGATTGGCGATTTCCCGCTTGCCGCCGAGGGCGATGAAGCCGCCCGCTTCGATGACCGCACCTGCATCCATTTGATAGAGAAATTCCGCTAGTGCGTCGGGATCGGCGTGATCGACAATGGCGACACGGCCCGGGCCATAACCCAAACCAGACGTCACGGCTTCCATCAATTCCAGCTGGCTCTCAAGCCCATCGGTTTCGCCTCTGTTGCCGGGACCGGTGAGCACGGCAATATTGGCGGCACCGTAGCCCAAGGCCACCGCAAAAAAATCGAAGCCGATCTGGGTCACCTCATTGACCGCAAAGGGCAGAACGTTGGCCGGCAAACCGCGGCCCGCCCTGGCAATCGTGGAAATCATGTCCTCCCCGTGGCGGGTATCGTGGACCAGCAATACCGGGTCCGTGCCGCCGGCATCCCGGTAGCTGTCGAGCAGCAACTTTATCCGCTCGAACAGGAAGTTGCCGGCCGGCAGTTGGTATTTGGCGGCGCCGGTTGGGCAGACGCTGGCACATGATCCGCAGCCGGCGCAGATATAGGGGTCGATTTCGACCTGTTCGTTGCCCGGGGTTATGGCGCTGGTCGGGCAGGCATCGATGCAGCGGTTACACCCCACCTGTGCTGAGCGCGCGTGCACGCATATATCTTTGTCGTAGGTTATGTAACGGGGTTTTTCGAACTCGCCAATCAAATCGACGAGATCGAACAACGCTTTTTGCACCAACGCCGGATTGCCGGTATCGGGATGGAAATAGCCGTCCCGTTTTTCCGGCGCCGGGACCAGCGCATCGCCGCCGGTGAGATCGAGGAGGAGATCGGTGGACAATGTGACGCCGTCTTTTGTGTCGCTGTGATTGAGGCCGGCGCGAGACGAAACCTGTGGCGGCGCGTACCCATCAACCTTCGCTTCGAAGGCGCCGAGATGGCCGTTCAAGGACGAAATGTGTCCGAAAAATATGGGCACGTCCATCAGGCTCAGCGGCTGGATGTCATCACCGCCGCCATCCAGCAGGCACGTCACATCAAGTCGGGCAGCCAGTTGCCGGGCAATGTCTATGGTTTCCTGGCCGCTGCCATAGACCAGGACGGAACCCTCCGAATTCATGACGACGCTGGTGGTTAGCGGCGCATCAAGCGTGGCTTCGCTGATCAGCGCTTTGATTTTCGGCAAGGCCGATTTGGCCTCGTCGGACCATCCGGCGCGTTCGCGGATATTGGTGAAAGACATCGGCGTATCACCACCGGTTTCGGCGGCGACATCGATAAACAGCGGCGCTTCCTGCGTGCAGGCGACGATCATCGCTTCGCCATCGGAGACCACCTTGGAAAAATTTTCGATTTGCGAGCGGCAGAGATGGGTGTTGAGGACAACGTCCTGCCCATCGAATAACTTGGCAAGGGACTTTTCGTCGATGCCGATGGTGCCTTCACAATCGCACAATAAAACGGTTTTACCGTTGACCTTCATAAAATTGCTCCCAGAAATCTAAATTTCTTGATTTAGGCCAAATCTCCCAATGCGATATCTGCATTGACATATTTGGCGCTTCCCTCCGCTCCCAGCGGGCCACCGCACCGTGCCTGGCATGCCGCTACGGCCGCATGACCCATTCCCGGCATCTGATATCCAAACCCGAGTTCCCAGGTTTTAAATTTTACACTCCAACATCCAACAACTTGATGATAAAATAGGTATCTGACAAGTTTTGAATTCGTCTACGCAATGTCGGTACCTGGCTCACCATTTCTGGAATTGGAAGAAACAGTGTCGTTGGCGGAAAACAACAAAATGCAGGTTGGTATTGTGCTCGAAAGGCGGGATGCCGAAAACCAGTGGATCGATTACACGTGGCACGCCCGATCGGTGATACCGGGCGCCGCACCTATGAGCGATTGGTTGCAGATCGGCCAAGGCGAGGGATGGGTACAATATCACGCCGCGACGCTCGATTTGGAATTGTTCCGCAAGGAGACCGAAGGATACAAACACAATCTTTCCTTGGAACAGCCGTCGGTGTTCATCGTTCTGCGCGAAGGCGACGAGGACGATGAACACGAGATCGTGCCGTTCCTGGCAACCGTCTGTCCTTACGAGGCGCAAGACTATATGGATAGCGGCGAAGAAATCGTTGACCATGTTCCGATGCCAGCCGACATTGCCGCCTGGATGGCGGAATATATCGCCGTCCATCACGTCGATGAGCCGTTCAAAAAACGGAAACGCAAACCGTTTGACCCACGCCTGGATGGCTTCGAGGGGGCGCAGCCCCGAGTGACCAAAAGATGGAATCGTACGTCCAATGAGTGATCGTTCCGATGATCTGGAAGACCAGGATGGCGAAGGCTTTTCGGCCCGCTGGTTGCGCCGCAAGACCGCCGAGCGGGTGCGCGCCAAGGACGTGCAATTGGAGGTGCCGCTGGACCCGGCCGAAAAAGAATTGAAAACTTCCGCCTTAACAAATACGGCCGCAAAGCCGGAAACGGAACCAGACCCGGAGACCGAAACAGAAACCGAAATAGCGCCCGAAGATCTGCCCGATATCGAAACCCTGGATAAAGATTCCGATTATACGCCGTTTCTGCAGAGCGGCGTTCCCGATGCGCTGCGCCGTCTGGCCCTGCGCAAGCTATGGCTGAGTGACCCGGCATTCGGTTTTCTCGATGGCCTCAATGATTACGATGAAAACTATAGCGCCATCGGCATCATCGCCCAGGAAATCACCACCAGTTACGTCCCGGGGCGCGGATATGTGGATCCGGAAGAGCCTGAAGAAGAGCCGCGTGAAGACATCGAGGAAAATTCCGGCGGCGCTGAGATTTCGCAATCCGATACGGTCGATGAAACTGATGCGGCCGATGAAATTATCGAAGATGCCGAAATCGCCGACACCGCGGGGGACGACGTCGTCGAGGATGATGACCGCGCCGCGCCTTCCGACCTTGATCAAAATGTCGATAACACCGGCGACGAGGCGACGGATATCGAGGCGCAGCCGGCGGCCGAAAAACTTACCTGACGCCGAAGTCAAGGACCGGCTTTGGTCGCGGCGGATTGCTCCAGGTTTTTGATTAATTTACCGGCGATTTCCATATAGGCTTGGGCGTGCGGGCTGTTTGCCTTGCTCACCACGATGGGCCGTCCGCTGTCCGATGTTTCCCTTATGGCCATATCGAGGGGAATTTCGCCAAGAAATTCGGTGCCGTAATTTTCGGCGATCCGCCGTGCCCCGCCGGTATCAAATATATCCGAACGCTCGCCGCAATGGGGACAGATGAAATGGCTCATATTCTCGATAATGCCGAGGATCGGCACCGCCACTTCGCGAAACATGTTGATACCCTTGCGCGCATCAAGAAGGGCAATATCCTGGGGTGTCGATACAATGACGGCGCCGGCCAATTGAGTTTCCTGGGCCAGCGTCATCTGGGCATCTCCGGTGCCCGGCGGCATGTCGACGATTAATATATCCAAAGGCGCCCAAACCACGTCATTGAGCATTTGCTCCAACGCGCTATGCACCATCGGTCCGCGCCAGATCAACGGCTCCTCTTCCTGCACCAAAAGCCCCATGGACATGCATTTGACGCCATAGCTTTCCTTTGGGAACAGGCGGTTGCCGCCGGCGCTTGGCGGTTGGCCATCGATGCCCATCATGCGCGGCACCGAGGGCCCGTAGATATCGGCATCCATGATGCCCACCTGTTTGCCCGCGCGCGCCAGCGCCAGCGCCAGATTGACCGCCGTCGTTGATTTTCCGACGCCGCCCTTGCCCGACGCCACGGCGATGATGGCGCCGACCCCTTCGGCATTGAGTTTACTATCGGCCGTGCCGCTATCGGGGGCGGTGGTTGGCAATAATTCCGGTGCCTCTATTTCTTCGGTCAAGACCGCCGATACCGATTCGACACCGGGCAGGGCGGCAACCGCGCGCTCGCAGTTTTGCAGCACCGCATCCATGACCGTTGCTTCCTCGGGGGTTGTGCTGATGGATAGATGAACGGCGCCATCTTTCACCGTTAATCCGGCGATGCGCCCGGCCGATACAACATCGTTTCCATTCCCAGGCAACCGCACTTCGGCGAGCACATGATAAATGGTCTTTTCATCCAGCTTGGGCATTATTTCGCTCCCCGAAATTTATTCGATCACGGAAATTCGCCAACCCATAGCACCGTCCAGCCGATTATTCGAATCTGGGCATCAATCCAACATCGAAATTACTTGGTTGCACCCTGAGGATCATTGGCCCTAAATTCAAGCACTGGCGCGTTGAATGGAATTCCACACCAAAGGCAATCTACGGAGGCTCGTTGCATGCATCGCCGCTTTGCATGGATCATTGTCCTGGCGGGCCTCATCGGTTTCGCCGCCGGCGCGCGCGCCGATTTTGAAGGCCATGTAAGTATCGTCAATTCGGTGGCTTTTTCGGCGGATGGTAAATCCGTGCTGTCCGGCAGTTGGGACTGGACCATGCGGCTCTGGGATCTGGTCAGCCAGAAAACCATACGCAAATACAATGCGCACTCGCTGAGCGTAAATTCCGCCGCTTTCGGACCCGGCGGCGAAATGGTTCTGTCGGCCAGCGCCGACGGCACTTTAAAGCGTTGGCAACTCAGCACTGGCAAGTTGCTCACCACCTATCAAGGTCATACCGGAATTGTAACCAGCGGCATGATCACGCCGGACGGACAGTTTGTGTTGTCGGCAAGTACCGACAAAACCCTTATCCTTTGGGAGGCTGACAGCGGCCGCATCGTTCGCCGGTTGATCGGCCATCGCGGCCCGGTCTTATCTGTTGTTATATCCTCCGACGGCATCTCCGCGTATTCGTCCAGCTATGACGGCACGCTGCGCCGCTGGAATTTGGCAACCGGCGAAACCGTGACCGTTTACAGGGGCCACAATTTTAACGTGAACACCGTCGCGCTATCGACCGACGAAAAGACCCTCGTGTCGGGCAGCGTCGATGAAACCGTGAAGGTTTGGAACGTGACCAGTGGCACCGTTACCAAAACGCTAATCGGGCATAGTGGTTTTGTTGCTGCGGTGGCTATTTCCAAGGACGGGCGGCAGCTACTGTCGGGCGGCAGCGACAAGATCGTCCGGCTTTGGGATATCCATAGCGGCCGTCTGGTGAAATCCATGCCTGGGCATAAAAAGGCAATTTGGAGTGTCGCATTTTCACCGGACGGCAAAACGGCTCTGTCCGGTGGCGGCGATGAGGTATTGAAACTGTGGGACCTCGCAACCGGCCAGCCAATCGGCAAATAGGCGCCGGTTTACTCTTGCTCGGACACTATCGTTCTCATATAGGCGATCAAAGCCCGACGGTCGGCCGGCCGGGACAGCCCGTCGAAGGGCATGCGGTTGCCGGGGATCATATTGCGCGGAGACTTTAAGTAAGTATCGAGCGTCGCGCCGCTCCAAACAAAATTCGCGTTCTTCCAGGCGTCGGAATATTCGTAATCAGCGATGGCACCAGCCTTGCGGCCGAACATTCCATGGAGATTGGGGCCGATCCGATGGTTTTGACCCTTTTGATAGGTGTGACAGTGAACGCATTTTTTGAACAACTTCTGACCGCGTTCCAATAGCGGATCGGCCGCCCAGACGGCTTTTGATTGCATTACAATCGGCGTAAAAATTATCAGTGATACCAACAACAATTCCCGTAATTTGAAATGCAATAATATCCTATCGCCGATGGTACCCATGCTGCTCATGTGGCTCCTCCTGAAAACGCAGGATCAATTCCAGGATACACGCTGATACCAACTTGCATACGCCTAGCCGATGACCCTTCAATTATTTTCGCAATATGCCTGTTTGCACTTGCATAAAAAAACCGTTTGGGTGAAACTAATTTCAATAATAATGAAATTCAATCCTAACGAATAAATTTACAGGCTGCTTCAAAAATTTCATGTCGGGGAGGCTCCGTTGGATTTAGGTTCAAGTCAGTCTTCAGAACTTTCCGAGGAAGAGGGTTACCGGGCGCATCTGTATCGTCTGTTGGCGCGCCTGTTGGGTGCGCCGGCTGACCAGGATCTATTTCGGCTATTACAAAATTTGGATGGCGACGACAGCCCCATGGGACAGGCCATTGGCGCTTTGTCCGATGTAGCGGCGCGGATCACCATGGAAGAAGCCGCCCAGGAATATCACGATATTTTTATCGGTGTCACGGAAGGTGAGCTGGTGCCGTTTGGATCCTATTATATGACCGGATTCCTTCATGAAAAACCGTTGCTGGATTTGCGGAATTCCATGAGTGAATTGGGCATCGCCCGTACCGAAGAAGCCGCCGAGACGGAAGATCATATCGCCTCGTTGTGCGAAATTATGCATGGCATGATCACCGGGGAATTCGGAAAGCCGATTTCTCTGGCCGCCCAACACAGATTTTTTGAAGATCATGTCGCCATTTGGGCGGATAAATTTTTTGAGGATTTGGAAGCGGCCAAGTCGGCGCGGTTTTATATGCCGGTCGGGCTGATCGGAAAGCTGTTTTTGGAAATTGAAGGCGAAGCGTTTAAAATCGCCGCCTGACCGCGGCGCCATGGATTACTGAGTTGAATAGGAGAGAGCAAATGACGAGCAACACCAAAACTGACCTTCAACGGCGTAAGTTTTTGAAAACCGCTGGTTTAAGCGTTGGCGCGGCGGCCGTGGCCGGCACGGTGCTTTCGCCAATATCTACCGAGGCGAAAACCGCCAGCAAAAATGAAACTGGCGCCGGTTACCACGAAACCGAACACATAAAAACCTATTATGATCTGGCCCGTTCTTAGGGCCGCGGCAAATACGCGATATTGAATTTCTGAATTTAGGAGAGGCAAATGCTTATAAAAAGAACGAATAGGGTAGCGAACGGCACCCGTTTGTCGAAAGCGCTCGCAAATTTGACTGGTGGTGCCCTTGATCGACGGGCATTCTTGAAAAAATCAGGTTTGACAATAGGCGGTCTCGCCGCCGCGTCGGCCCTGTCTCTTGGCCGCGTTGAAGAAGCCCAAGCGCAAGGCGCGGCTTCCGGCACGCTCAAAAATATTAAAACGGTCTGTAACCACTGCGCCGTCGGCTGCACCATCATTGCCGAAGTCGATAAGGGCGTCTGGGTCGGTCAGGAACCTGGCTGGGATAGCCCAATCAATCAGGGCGCCTACTGCGCCAAGGGCGCTTCGGTGCGTGATCTTGCGCATGGCGAACGCCGGCTGAAATATCCGATGAAGCTGACCGGTGGCAAATGGCAGCGCATGAAGTGGGACGACGCCATCAATGAAATTGGCGACCGCCTCCTGAAGATTCGCAAGGATTCCGGGCCGGATTCGGTTTACTGGCTGGGTTCCGCCAAGTACAGCAACGAACAAGCCTATCTGTTCCGGAAATTCTACGCCTTCTGGGGCTCTAACAATGGCGACCATCAGGCCCGAATTTGCCATTCAACGACGGTGGCCGGCGTCGCCAACACATGGGGCTACGGCGCCATGACCAACAGCATGAATGATATTCAAAACTCGCGCTCGATCTTGCAAATCGGCGGCAATCCAGCCGAGGCCCATCCGGTTGCAATGTTGCACATGCTGAAGGCCAAGGAACAGAACAACGCGCCGCTGATTGTTTGCGATCCGCGCTTTACCCGCACCGCGGCCCATGCCGACGAATATGTCCGCATGCGTCCGGGCACCGACGTTCCGTTGGTCTGGGGCATTCTCTGGCACATTCTGGAAAACGGCTGGGAAGACAAGGAATTCATACGCCAGCGCGTTTGGGGCATGGACCAGATCCGAAGCGAAGTCAAAAAATGGAACCCAAAGGAAACCGAACGCGTAACCGGCATACCGGGATCGCAGTTGCGGCGGGTTGCCAGGACATTGGCCAACAACCGTCCGGGCACGCTAATTTGGTGCATGGGCGGGACCCAGCATACAAACGGCAACAATAACACTCGGGCCTACTGCGTGCTGCAGCTGGCTTTGGGAAATATGGGCGTTGCCGGTGGTGGCACCAATATTTATCGGGGCCACGACAATGTGCAGGGCGCCACGGATATGTGCGTGCTGTCGCATTCGCTGCCCGGATATTATGGCCTCAGCGCCGGTTCGTGGAAACATTGGGCTCGGGTGTGGGATGTATCCTTTGACTATATCAAGGGCCGCTTCGCCACTCAGAAACTGATGACCAGCAAAGGCATTCCGGTGTCCCGCTGGATCGACGGTGTTCTCGAAGACAAAAAGAACATCGATCAGCCGGACAATGTTAAGGGCATGATTTTCTGGGGCCACGCGCCGAACTCGCAAACCCGCGGCGTGGAAATGAAAAAGGCCATGGAAAAGCTCGACACCCTGGTCGTCATCGATCCCTATCCGACGGCGACGGCGGTGATGCATGACCGCCAGGACGGCGTTTATTTACTGCCGGCGGCGTCGCAATTCGAAACCTACGGTTCGGTGACAGCGTCCAACCGGTCCTTCCAGTGGCGTGAAAAGGTGATCGAACCTCTGTTCGAATCGAAACCCGATCACGAAATCATGTATTTGTTCGCCAAGAAGTTCGGCATGGACAAGGAGATGTTCAAGAATATCAAAGTGAACAAGAACGAGCCGCTGATCGAGGATATCACGCGCGAGTTCAACAAGGGCATGTGGACCATCGGTTATACCGGCCAGTCGCCGGAACGGATGCGCGCCCACATGGCCAACCAGCATACCTTTAACCAGCGGACCATGCAGGCCGAAGGCGGTCCGGTGGACGGCGAATTCTACGGCTTGCCGTGGCCCTGCTGGGGTACCCCGGAGATGAAACATCCGGGCACACCCATCCTATACGATACGTCGCGCCCGGTGGCCGAGGGCGGATTGAACTTCCGGGCGCGTTTCGGGGTTCAGCGCAACGGTGAAAATCTTTTGGCCGAAGGTTCGTTCCCGGTTGGCTCGGAGATCAAGGATGGCCATCCGGAATTTACCATGGCCATGCTCAAGAAGCTCGGCTGGGACGGTGATTTGACGGCGGCGGAACGGGCGTCGATTGAGAAGATTGCCGGTGACAAAACCAACTGGAAGGTCGATCTTTCCGGCGGTATCCAGCGGGTGGCGATCAAGCATGGCGCGGCCCCGTTCGGCAACGCCAAGGCGCGGGCCGTGGTCTGGACTTTCCCCGACCCGGTGCCCATCCACCGCGAACCTCTCTATACCAACCGGCGCGATCTGGTTGCCGACTATCCCACTTACAAGGATACCAGAAACTACCGTCTTCCGACCTTGTACGCGAGTATCCAGAAGAAGGATTTCTCCAAGGATTTCCCGACCATTCTCACCTCGGGACGCTTGGTGGAATATCAGGGTGGCGGTGCCGAAACCCGGTCCAACCCATGGCTGGCCGAGTTGCAGCAGGAAATGTTCGTGGAGATCAATACGGTCGATGCGAACAATATCGGCGTCCGCGATGGCGCATCCGTTTGGGTGCACGGACCGGAAGGCTCGAAGATCAAAGTCAAGGCTATGGTCACCGCGCGTGTGGCGTCGGGCGTTGCCTTTTTGCCATTCCACTTCGCCGGACAATTCCAAGGCAAGGATTTGCGTGACAAATATCCACCGGGTTCCGACCCCTACGTCCTTGGCGAGGCGGCCAACACCGTGTTGACCTACGGTTATGACTCCGTCACCCAGATGCAGGAGACGAAAGCCTCCCTGTGTCGGATTGAAGCAGCGTGAGGAGATGAACAATGGCTAGAATGAAATTTCTGAGTGACGCCGAACGCTGTATCGAATGCAATGCCTGCGTGGTTGCGTGCAAAAACGAAAACGAAGTGCCCTGGGGTGTCAACCGGCGCCGGGTGGTGACGCTGAACGACGGCAAACCGGGTGAGCGGTCGGTCTCGGTCGCTTGCATGCATTGCTCGGACGCACCCTGCATGGCCGTCTGTCCGGTGGATTGCTTCTACCAGACCGACGACGGTGTCGTCCTGCATTCCAAGGATCTGTGCATCGGGTGCGGTTATTGCCTGTACGCCTGTCCGTTTGGCGCACCGCAATATCCGCAAGCCGGCAACTTCGGCAGCCGCGGCAAAATGGACAAATGCACGTTCTGCAACGGCGGACCCGAGGAAGACCATTCAGCGGCTGAGTTCCAAAAATATGGCCGCAACCGTCTTGCCGAAGGCAAACTGCCGCTGTGTGCGGAAATGTGCGCGACCAAGGCGCTGCTGGCCGGTGACGGCAACAAGGTTTCCGATATCTACCGGGAGCGTGTCGTTGCCCGCGGCTTTGGATCGGGCGCTTGGGGTTGGGGAACGGCCTATCAAAGAAAGGGCCAACCCAGGCCGTAGAAATCCGTCCGGGAACACCACCCGGTACGGTGCGTTTGAATAGAGGACCCGCAGCGTTCGGTTGGAACGTTGCGGGAAATCTATCCATAGCAGGCATTGCGCGAAAAATAGATATGACAGGGGGGCGCCGAAGCGCGGCTCCGTTCGCCGAAAGGGAAGCGATGACGGAAATGCTGGCCACGACACATCAAAAATTTATGGCTTTTGGTCTGGCTCTTATTCTGGGATTGGCCGCAGGATTCGCCGGTTATTTGAGCGCCGGAAATCCAGCCTTCGCCCAGGACGCCGGCCAAATAAAGGAATTGTCCGTGCCGCCGGGATTTGCAACGGGCATCGCGCCGCGCGCACCGGGCTCCAGCGTGCGGCCTCCGGCTTCGCAAAAATGGGGCGAACCGGCGACGCTACCCGAAAACATAGCGCCGCAATTGAGCGATCCGACCGTCTGGGGCCAAATTCGCCACGGTGCCCGCGGACAGGTTTCAATCCCGGATAAGAATTCCGCGGTTCTGGTGCAAACGCGGGGCTGGAAATGGCGCACCTTTCGCACCGGCCCGATGGCGAGCTTCGGTGGCTGGCTGCTTTTGGCGGTGGTCGTTGTGCTGGCCATATTCTATTTCCAGCGCGGCCGTATCCGTATCAGCGCCGGCTGGTCCGGCAACACGATCATGCGCTTCAGTACCTTGGAACGCTTCGCCCATTGGCTGACGGCGGTGCCGTTTGTTATCCTGGCGCTGACCGGTCTCAACCTCATGTATGGCCGGACGCTGCTAATCCCGTTGATCGGCAAAGACGCGTTTTCGGTGATCACCGTGTGGGGCAAAATTCTCCACAATTATACGGCATTCGCCTTTATCCTCGGCATCCTGCTGATGATCGTGATCTGGCTCCGGTATAATATCTGGGACAAATACGACGCCGGATGGATCCAAACCGGTGGCGGCATGTTCAGCGACGATGTCCACCCGCCCGCCCGGAAATTCAATACCGGCCAGAAAGTCATATTCTGGGCCGTGATTCTGGCTGGCGGCTCGCTATCCTATAGCGGCATCGCCTTGTTGTTCCCGTTTGAGTTTGCCCCCTTCGCACCGACCTTCCAGCTGTTGAATTCTATCGGCTTCGATTTGCCGGCAACCCTGGAGCCGATCGAAGAAATGCAGTTCATGCAGGCCTGGCACGCCATTCTGGCCTTGCTTATGACGGCATTGATCATCGCCCATATTTATATTGGCACACTCGGCATGGAAGGCGCCGTTAGCGCTATGTGGTCCGGCGAGGTCGATGAAAACTGGGCGCGTGAGCACCATTCGGCCTGGGTCGCGGAACTGAAGGGCGAGCCGGAACCGGAACCCATCGTGATCAAGCGGGACAGTCAGCCGGAACAGCCGGCCCATGAGTAACAGGCCCATGCCGCTGCTCAAAATATTTTTGTGTGCCGGTCTGTTAGCCGGTTTGGTTTTAAGCGCCACGCCGCGCCCGTCTTGGGCGTTAATGAGCGAGGCCAAGGTGCGCGCCGCCGTCGAAAACGATTACGATGTAAAGGTCATCAAGATCACGCCCGGCAAGGATGGCGAGCGCGTGGTCTTTTTCGTTAGGATCATGTACAACGGCGGCAACTTCAACACCGCGTTCCAGATCAACACCATCGTGATCGACGCAGAATCCGGAAAGCGCATACCCCAGTTCCGCCATGGATCAAGCGGCCGCAAATTGCCGGGAACCTATGACAGTATTCCCAACCGCCAGCTGACGGAAGGTTTGCGCGGAAGTATCAGGAGATAGAAAAGTGAAAGCTTTTACATACAGCGTCGTTGCCGTGATTGTCGTATCGGTCATCGCCGCGGTTGTCTTATCGAGCCTGGAATTGAGTGCCGCCGATGTATTCCAGCTAAAGGATGTCCGGCTTTAAGGGCGCGCCTTTGTTCGGCACCGTCAGATTAATCATTTTTCGAAGCAGTGCACCGTCGCACGGGCGGCATCAGCCGAGCAGTCAGACGTCTGGTAATTCTGATCCGCCCGGGCTTGCTGGTTTTACGATGGGTGTCGGTGTGGTCTGAGGCGCGGGATCGGCGAGGGCCGGCACTGCTGCAAGTGACGCCAGCGCCAATACCAGCGCCACAAATAACAATACCGTTCTGATTTTATTCATCGGGGCACATTTCCCGTATTTGATCCACATTGAAGTTAAGACAAATCTAAATCGCCAAGTCATAATTGCGCAATTCACTTTACGTTGAACGCATCCGTGCCCAATTTCCAATGCCAACCGCCTGGCGGAGATAGCAGAAGTCGCTGTTCCGGCTGTTATCCCAAAGCGGGTAAAACCTGGAATATCGATGCATCCGTACACATATAATGCGAAGCCTATTCCGCTATATTTATCGGAGCCGAGCTTGCCAAAAGATAACGAAGCGATCGAAATCACCGGCGATACAAATCCTCACGATAGCTTGGCGAACAACGAATAAACCGTGAGCGCCGCGGGTGGGTGATGCCGGAAAGGGGTTCGCGGTGGTTGCCGGCGAGGTCAAACAGCTGTCGGGGCTGACCAGCAGGACAACCGAAAACGTCGCCGTGGTGCTCAACGAAATGACCAATCAGGTCGACCTTCTCGAGGGTCTCGTTTAGCGCCAACGTATCTTTGGGGGACGGCAGCCAAAAATCTCACCAGGATTAATCGGATT
>Ga0209402_10001186_pt1 | contig 29163 bp, 20 predicted proteins | sample ArcticOcean_MG_C_3_FD_187437 | JGI IMG/M metagenome (GOLD analysis project Ga0209402, IMG submission 187437) | Marine microbial communities from western Arctic Ocean - ArcticOcean_MG_CB8_126 (SPAdes) (version 2) | ecosystem: Environmental > Aquatic > Marine > Oceanic | place: Arctic Ocean... | reverse complement strand
TCGGCACCGTCCTGGCCAATGAAGGCAGGATCGACGAGGCCGTTGTCAACTTCCGGCAAGCCGTAAAGCTGAAACCGGATTTTGCCCAGGCAATCTCGCAACTGGGCATGGCACTGACGTTGCAGGAAAATTACAAAGAGGGGTTACCTTTCCTGCAGCAGGCGATCAAGATGGCCCCAAATGATCAGACCTTCCGAAACAACCTGACAGCGGCAACGAATCGCTGGAAGAGGCAACAGTCAGAGGCACCCGGCAATGAGTAACGGCGCTAAATCAGTCCTGCGAGTGCTCACTCTGTTCTTGATGATTCTACCGGCTGCGTGCCAGACGATCAATTTGACGGACCCGTGCTGGCGCCAGGTCACCGGTATCGCTCAACGAGATTTTGCGCGGCAATTGAACCGCGAAATCTACGAATTGCAGTCGACGGTCGAAGAGAGTCTGGTTTTCCGCGCGGAGATTCTCGAACTGGCTGCAGGGCTCGAGGAGCAGAAAAGCGCCGCACTGACCGGCAAGCAATTGCAGACCCTGCGACAAGGAACTGTTGCGTATCTCAAGCTGCGCCAACGGTTGTACGCCTTCGCAGAACGGTACGAATGCCTGGTCGATGCCGAGGAAACGGGCGATGTCCGGCTCGCCATCGACCATCACCTGAAGACAAAGGCAGCAATGATGTCGCTGTCTGCGGCGCTGACGCTGTACGACAATTACATGCTCGCGATCGTTGTCTTCGAGGCAGACAGCCGACTCCGCCGGTTACTAAATGACCCGGACGCAGGATTCGACATCCAGTCAAATCAACTCGACAAGGTAACTGAGTCCGCCAACTCCATCGCCAAGCGCCAGCGAATCCGGCGTGGGATCGCACTGTTCGAACGCCTGGTCAAGACCGAGCATGTGGTCGAGGACGAGCGAATGGAGTATCTCTACGCACTGATCACCAGCAGCCCGTCATATCAGTTCACGCTCAAGGTACAGATCGGCGAGATCGCCAGCCGAAAGTTCAGTTTTCTCGAGCGTGTCGGTAGCGATTTCTTAGCTGAAATGAAGGACGAAGGCGTCAATCTCCTCAGCCTGATCTTCGGCAATACTGTCGGGCTGTATGAGGAACGCAAGGGGCTGCTTAACGACGACGGCGGGGCGACTCAACATATTCGCGAGTCGCTACGGCCACTGGATATCCTGCTCGAGAAAACGCCTTTTCGGCTGACCGACCGGTTTATTCCCGGGCATTTCGGGCACGTCGCGATCTGGATCGGCAACGAAGAGGAGCTCAGGGCGCTCGGCGTCTGGGACCATCCGGTTGTGGTGCAGTATCACGACCGCATCAACAGCCGCAACGGTCACAACGTTATCGAGGCATTGCGCCCCGGCGTGCAGCTGAACTCACTGGAGCATTTCATGAATGTCGATGATGTCGCGGTTTTGCGCCCGACCACCCTGACGATCGCGCAGAAGCGGGAGGCGCTTGTCCTGGCCCTGCGCCAGATAGGCAAGAAATACGACTTTAATTTCGACGTCAACACTACGGACAAGATCGTCTGCTCCGAGCTTATCTACATTTCGTTCCCGACGATTCAGTGGCCGACGAAAAGAACCTTCGGCCGCCACACGATCAGTCCGGATCTGGTCGCCCGACTGGCTTTCGAGAACAGGCAGTTGCAGTTGATGCTGTTCTACCGGAAGGGCAAGTTGCTGCCCGGCCACGTCGACCTGCGGCGATTCCGCAAGCTGGTAGCAGGTAAAGCAGGCGACGATTAAGACGTGGCAGGGGTAAGGAGCAAAGGATACGCCCATTCTACCCTACTGGAAACGGTGAGCGCTGAGTTCGTCCATTAGCGACTTGCCGATCGGGCTCTTCAGGAACCCGACGATGCGCGTGTTCTCCATGCCGAAATGCCGCTCGACCTCATCCGTGCACATGTATTCGATCATCGGGATCCCCTTGCATTGCCCGACGATCTCGCGACGACTGCGGGCGCTGATATCCGTCGTTACCAGCACAAACTGGATGCGTTTGCGGGCGTTACATACCGCATGCCGCCCCCGCACCAAGACGCGGGCGCGACGGGCGAAGGAATAAAGTCGCGCCGGATCCTTGGCGGGCTCATCAGTGGATTCGGATGTCGTCGCTTCCGGCATGCGGATTCCGCAGATTCGCTGGAGTGAAAAGTGATCATGATTGCCTATCCGGCCCAATATACCGCAGGCGTCCGCAACGAAAAGCATGTCGACGCAAGACAGGCAATCCACTTGTCCACATTCGTTACGGTCAATTCTCGATAGCGGCACGGAATTTGCGCTATGTAAGCGACGGTATTCCAACATAACACAACCAACAGTCCCCAATGGCAAAAAAACGGCCGATATCGAACTGCCGACAGCTAAACGGCGGGGGAATGTGCGACAAAACAGCAATGTTCCGACGTTGCCGGGAATCGACTGAATTATGATGCAGGTTGCAGAACTGACAGACAAGAACGGGCGACTGCGATACCAAGACATGGTCGCAGAGTTCCAAGCATGCTCGGTGACTGATTTTCTCGATCAGGTACAGGAGCCGTTTCTGGTTGGCAAGGAACTATATGACCGCTTCTTTCCCGATGTCCTCGCCACCGATGCGCACGACGTGTCGGACGCCGGAGCGTCTCACGCTACAACCCTGCGACAGGCCCGCGAACAAGCTGTCGACCAGGTGACGCTGACCGACAACGACGGAGCGACCCATGCAATCTTCGTGTTGCGAAAAAAAGAGTTTTCCCGTGAGCATGCCAGCGTCCTGTCGATCGGGCGACACGAGACAAACGACATCGTCATTGCCGACTATTCCGTCTCGCGCATTCACGCCCGCATAATCGAGTTCCGCGGCATGTTTTTTCTCATTGACCTGGAATCGACCAACGGCACCAAGCTCCATCATCAATTCATCACACCCAACATCAAGGTCCGAGTGGAGTCCGATTCCATCATCACATTCGGGCGCCTGAACTTCGTCTTCATGTCCCCGTATGATCTGTACCAGGGCATACACAAGGACATGCTCGCCAAGGTTGTGAACTGACAATCGAGGGTTGCCGGAGCAATCCTGCACAACCCGGAAACTCAACAACCGTTGAATCATGAAAGTTGAAGCCCACACACAAAAGAGTGTGACGCCAGGGAGGGTATAGTTATGTTAGTCCTGACACGACGATGCGATGAAAGTATCGTCATCGCCAACGACATCGAAGTAAAGGTCCTGAAAATCCAGGGCAACCAGGTGCACCTCGGAATCAACGCACCGCGCTCGATCACTGTCTATCGTGAAGAGATTTACAAGCGCGTGATGAACGAGAACAAAGTTTCTGGGCGCGAATCGTCGCCAAGCAACAGCACAATATCCAAGCCGCATAAGAACCTGGACGACGCGTAGAACATCCTCAAGGACGGCAAGCAGAAATCACTGAGTGGACCGCCCTACACTTCCCAGTCCTGCGCCTTGTCTTCGTAACCTTCGAATGCCGGCAGCGCCTCGAGCTCCTCCGCCTGGAGGCATATGTCAAGGTCCCGCACAAGGTCCTCGGCACACTGGTAGCGGTCTTCGATCTTCTTCTTCAGCAACCGCGCCAGGATAGACTGCAGCGCCATTGGGAAGTCCGCAATCACATGCCGCGGTTCGTACGGTTTTTCCCTGCGAACCGCTGTTGCAAAGTCCGCAAACGACAAGCCCCTATAGGCCTTGTGCCCAAGAAAAAGCTCGTAGGCGACCGCACCGAGCGAGAAAAGGTCACCGCGGTTGTCGATCTTGCCCGAGAGAAAGCCTTCCGGCGAAGTATAGGCTGGACTGCCCAGCATCTCCTCGTCGATTGTCAGTTCGGAATTGGCTAACTGTGCGACACTGTAGTCCATCAACTTGGCGGTCAGATCGGGCAGCACGAGAATATTGTCCGGCTTGATGTCGCGATGACAGATCCCTTTCGCATGGGTCGCACACAGCGCATCGGCCACCTGCCGGATAATCCCAGCCTTCTCGGAAATTGTCGCCGACACCAACCCCTTCGACACCAGTTTGAGCGAACGCCCGCGTATGTAGTCCATGACGAAATACGGCAACCGCGGATTCTTCGCGTAACCGTAGTCATGGGTCTTCACGATGTTCGGGTGATCAATCTTCGACAGCGTTTCTATCTCGCGAAAGAACCGACGCGTCTGCAGCCGATTATCAGCATCGTCGTGACTGGAGTATCGCAGCAATTTCAGCGCGTACTGCCGCGTCTCCCCGTTTTCATCGGTTCTCTCGACCAGAAACACCACCCCGTTGAAGCCTTCCCCCAAGCTGTTGAGGATCTTGTACTCACCGATGCGGCAGTCGTCATTCGCATTGTCGCCGAGCTGGTCCAGCGCCAGCATTTTCTCGCCACTATCGAAGATATTGGCAATCGTGCTGTAAAACCGCTCCATGTCGATCGGCTTGGGCAGATACTCGACAGCTCCGAGGCGCATGCACTCGACCGCATCGTCGACTCCCGGCAGGCCCGTAATGAGCAGGATAGGCACTCCCGCCTGTTGGCGTTTGACTTCCTTGAGCAGTTCGATACCCGTGATATCCGGCATGCAGATATCGGAAATAACCAGATCAAAATTCTTCACCGCGATCATGCTCAAGGCAGCCTGGGCATCGTGCGCTTCGAACACCTGAAAGTCCTGCTCCTCCAGAATGATGCGGATGAACTTGCGAATCTGCATCTCGTCGTCGACCACCAGTATGTTCCGGCGGTTGGGCGGTCCGTCGCAAGGAACTACGCCTGTTTCCGAGGGCTCAATTGATTTGTCAATTGTGGTTTTCATGAATCGATACTCCAGGGATTGGTCGAGTTCGCGTGCACGCGTCGTTTCAATACGGTTTTAACGCAAATACTATTCCACACGAAAAAAAGTCGCCAACTGCAAAAATAAATCCGTAACTATCTTATTGAAAAATGATTACGATTCATCGTCGGACAGGGCCCGGTGAACGATAATTTTCTCCGCCGGCAGGTATGTTGCCAGACGTTTGCTCACAAACGCCAGCATTTCGGCTTCCTGGTTGTCCGCGTAACTCACAGTATTGCCCTGCCGCGTGTACGGGAAATAGAGAATATCGGAATCCTCGCGCTGTCGACGGATACGCTTGAGATACTCGGCATTCATCCGGAAAGTACCAATGCAGCAATCAAAGATGCCGGCGGGATCGATTGCTGCAAACGTGGAATCAATGAGTTCGGCATATCGCTCCTGCCAATTTTCGATCCGCAGCACTGGATCGAAACACACCCGTACCGGCCAACCCGCTGCGAGTGCCTCGCGGGCGGCCGCCAGGCGCGCGGCCAGTGGCGGCGTGCGGCTCTCGTACTGGCTCGAGACGGCGGCAGGTGACAGGGTCCAGGCGAGCACGGCATTCGGTATGGGATCGAGCTCGGCAATGGCATCGAAATTCGCGCTCTTCGTACGAATCTCGATCAACAGGTTCGAACGCGTGCGGCCAAACTCGATCCAGCGGCGGCACAACGGCAGAACATTCTCGAACGCCAGCAGGTCGGTATCGTAGGACACACACAGGTATAACCTGCCTGCGGCTGCAAGTCGCTCATCCGCAGCCGTCGTGTAAGCCTCGTGGTTGACGAAAATCACCAGGTTGCCGGAGGCGTACATCCCCTGCAGATAGCAATAGTCGCAATTGTAGACACAGTTAAACATCTGCGCACTGTAATAGAAGGCATCGTACCCGAAATCAGGAGCATAGCCCGAACCGGGATAGAGGAAATGATCCTTCTTAACGGCAAGGATCAGTTTCATGCTGCGCTTCTGCACCTGAAACCGCTGATTCGGGCGATTGAAAATGTGCTTATAGTCATCAACCGAGACTACCTGCGCCTGACTGAAACGACGACATATCTGCTGTGTGTCGGGATATTCCTCAGCCCCTTTCTCGACATAGATATGAGAGAAATTAGTCGTGTTCGGCATAGATGGTTACGCAAATGAAATGGGTGGATCGATCATAGCAATACGGCGCGACACCGGAGACGATCTCAAAACATCATTGAGGGTGCCTGCTCCCCTGGCACTCTCCCCTACTTGCAGGCAGGCAATCGGGACCTCGCCGACATACGCCGGGACAATGACTGTGCGAGGCACCGTACTACGATGGCGCCAGTTGCCGACGGAGGTCATCGAAACGGGCAAGCCGGGATTGTTTGTCGATCGTTTCACTGGTATGGCATGGCTCCAGAATCGGAAGCAGGTTCTGCGAAGTCCGCAATTTGTATCCGACAGCAAATTGTTGCAGCATGTGCCGCTGGGTGACCGACAGCCGCAACGCCTCGGCCGCGATATCGAGCGCATCCTGCTCGGCCAGCGCCAGCGGCGGCTCTGATCGATGGGCAGCTGCCGCGGCACCGCGCAGAATATCCACTGCCGACTCAGCCTGCGCCGCCATTAACTCGGTGACTCGGGCGGCCTTCAGATCCCCGTCAAGAAAATCGGACACGACTTTGAGGCACATGATCAGATCGGTGGGTACAAACATGGCCGCCGCTTCAAAAAATCCGGCACCCTCCATATCGACGACCAACCCAGCATCCACAGTTGACTGCCCCGCCTGCACGGGCTGGTCGCAGGTCGTCAATGCAGCTTCGAGACAACTGTGGCGATACAGCATGTCCGGCAGGAAAATGCGATCACTGCTGTGGTCGCAGATACGGTTGATCACCAGCAACTGCCCGATTGTATGGGGGTTGCCGGTGGCACCGCACACGCCGATGTTGGCAACGAGCCCCGGGCCGCGAGCGCCATATCTCGTCAGCATGAATGCGGTTGCCGCGGCAGCCCGTGCCTTCCCCACACCGGAGACCACAAGAATGCAGTCATCACCGGAAAATACTGCGGGGTTCGCAACGTCATTGTCACGAACCAGACCGAGCTGTCGAGTGATCGGCTTCGCCTCACAGGCCAGTGCTACGACGAGGTAAAGCATCAGGAGAGTGGTGGTTGCTGGTGGTAGACCCAGGTTCGATCACCGGCGTTGCCGGGCAGGCCCTCCACCGTTGCGGTTTCATTTGCGCGGCAGCTTCACGTTATTGAAACTGATTATACCCCGGCCATTGTGCTGTTGTGCTGCCCCATGCGCCCTGCCCTTCGGCTTTGGATGGAAAATTACTTGAACCGGTGAATACCTCAATTAACCTTACGACATATTGAATGCAAGCACTGCAAGGCCATCCATGTCCGATCATGCCGACCTGTTCAGCGCCCCTGAACCGTCTCCACCGCCCAAAAGTCCGGCGCCGAAGCTTGAGGCTTCCTGGCTCGCCGTGCTGCGAGACGAATTCGACAAGCCGTACATGAGCGAGCTCCGGCAGTTCCTGATCGATGAGAAAAAGCAATACACCGTTTATCCGCCGGAGCGCGACATGTTCAACGCCTTCCGGCATACACCGATCGACAACGTCAAGGTCGTCATCCTCGGCCAGGACCCGTATCACGGCCCGAACCAGGCGCACGGCCTCTGTTTTTCGGTCGTGGGGAACGTACTGCCGCCGCCATCGCTGCTGAACATTTTCCGAGAACTGCAGACCGACCTGCAGTTGTCTGTGCCACCACATGGCAACCTGACAGCGTGGGCGCAGGAGGGCGTCTTCCTGCTGAACACGTCACTGAGCGTCCGTGCCGGACAGGCCGGCTCACACGCCGGCAAGGGCTGGGAAACTTTCACCAATCGAGTGATTGCCGAGATCAACAAATGCTGTAACAATGTCGTGTTTATGCTGTGGGGGCGCCCGGCCCAGAGCAAAGCGAAGATGATCGATGCCGGCAAACATCTGATCCTGGCAGCGCCGCATCCGTCGCCGCTATCGGCGTATCGCGGTTTTCTCGGCTGCCGCCACTTTTCACAGGCCAACACCTATCTGGGAACCCACCGCAAAACCCCAATTAACTGGCAGGTTCGGTGACCCGATCGGGATGGGGTATCTGGCGTACGCGCGCCATCATTTTATCGCGGCCGAAACGCCACGTAAAACTCTCCGCGATATACTCGCAAACCACGATTTGGATTTCGGCAGCCGGCAACTCACCGTGCCACTGGCCGATTTCTTCCGGAACCCCGGACAGTCGCACAGGTTCATCGGGTGCGGCCAGCGCGTCGGGCAGGCGAAAAATCGCTGTGCATTAGGTTGCCCGATTCTCAGATCAGCTGTGCCAGTGCCGACTTTGCCTGGGCGATCAAATCCGCATCGTCCTCGCCAGCTTCAGCAATGAACTTGTTCAGTACATCTGTGGCATCACCGACGCGCTTATCTCTCGCACAGCACCGGGCGATCCACAGAAACAGATCCTCGGTACCTGGGCCGCCGAAATTTTGGGCGACACGAAAAGCAACGATGCTCTCGCCGTACTGCTGGAGCTCGAACAGACACTCGCCCTTGAATCGCCAGCCCATGGCGAGATCGGGGGCGCGTTCGATCAGTGTGTCGGCCTGCTTGAGCGCGTCGGCAAACCGGCCGGCACGATAGAGCGCCAGCGCCGATTCAACTGTCGGCCCACCGCCGAAAAGCCGCTTGAGTATTCGTCGCATACAGGCCGACCGGTCAGTCTTCGAAAGCTGGGTGTGACAGAAAGTCGGTCTGGCGCCTGTCTTCGTGCTCGTATAGATTGAAACGCATGCCGACAAAGGCGTACAGGTTCAACGTGAGATCACCGAAGTTCTCGCTGAACCCCTCGAGCCTGCCGTCCGCCAGTTTCCGGGCCTTTATCGTCAAGCGCTGGCGATTGGGAAAGAACAGTTCGACGTCGCCTGCATAGCGCCGGGCCCGCTCGCTGGCACCAGCGCCGAAGTATATCGCGCCGATGCGTTCGGTCGGAATGTCCATCGTCGCGTACGGTGTGTGGAACTTGGCGATGTCACCGGTGATGGTCGACATCGTACCGCTGACCTTGTCGCGATTGACGAATTCGATGAGGTCCTGGCCGGACAGTTCGCCGATATCGCTGCCGGTGACGCTGCCATCCCACTCCGCCACGCTGATGTTGCCAATGCTGAAGTTGCTCCTCTTCGCATCCGAATGAAAAACTATCGCGGTGCCACGGCCGATGAACATCTGTGAATCGACGAACCCCTCGATATGTTTGCCGTTGATGAACAAATGAAATTGCCGATTCTCCTTGTCAACGTTCAGCTGAACCGCGACGTGCTTGTTCTTGCGTAGGCTCGGGACCTGCTTTTCACCCAGCGAATTCATGCCGCCGTTCGCAGTAAATCGACTCAGCTTGATGTGCAATCCGCTTATTTCCAGCAGATAGCAGTCGCTGCCATAGCGGTGCATCTGCTTGGCGTACAGCATCAGCTGCATGTTCAATTCACCGGGATTGCAATCCAGGTCGAACTGAATATTCGCCATCTCCGGTAGCCCGACGTCACGGCCAATCGTCCCATCACCTACCAGGCGCTCGTTTTCGACAATCCATTTGCTTGTGCCGGTCTGTTGCCACTCCGCGATATTACCCGGTCCGCTGTACAGCGAATTGCGCACATTACCTGGTGTGATCGACAAAATCATCGGGCGCTTGATCGTCATCATCCCGCCGTACCAGGTTTCCAACACGAGCTCGTCGTTGTCGAGGCTGACGATCTTACCGTACAGCGTGTCCCCGTTGGTCAACACCACATAGGTACCGCCATGCTGCGCCACGGACCGTTGTCCGAGGAAAACACCGTTGACTTTGCTGCTCTTGATGCGAATCGGCTCGACGATATCAGGATGCGCCCAGTATATCGAGCCTTCTTCATCGAAGCGTTGCATCGTTCCGTGCAGCTTGTCGCCGTTTTTGAACAACAGCACACTCCGCGAGTCCCCCTCGTCCGGGGAAGACATCCCGACCGGTGCCGGCACCGCCAGCGCATGCTGCGGCACTTCGTCGTCACCGAAATCCAGTTGCAACTCCGCCTGCACGGTCATGCAGGCAAACAGCAGCACGATGCTCAAACATGTCATTTTCATCGCATTCCTTTTCGTCTTGAAGTGTTCAGTTACAGAGGTTTCAGGCATCAGGGAAAAGGCTTCGGAACCAGTTATTCCCTCACTGACACCTGAAGCCTGGCATAATCACCGTTCGTAAATCGGCAGGTACCGATAGTTCAGAGCAAGCGCAAGCAAAGCCGCCGACGTCGAGAAAGTCGAACCGAACTGACCCTGCCAGCTTCCATCGGTGTCCTGTGACGCCACCAGCCAGTCGATATTGTTCCCGTTCCACACCCGCCACAGTTCGGGGTCCATGTGAAAATAAGCCTGGGACGCGTAATACAAATAGTAAAACGGCCGTCCGTCGCTGTTGGTGTAGTTGGCTTTCGTCAGGTACTGCCGGGCGCCGCGGTAGGTTGAGTTTCGGTTTTTCTTCGCCAGGGAATATACCGTCGCGGCAATTGCGGTTCTTGTCGGATTTCCATCACCCGCGGCAACATAGCCGATACCACCATCATTGCTCTGGCTCATCGTGTAGAACTTGAGCCCGGCATCGATCGAGGATTGCGGCACGGCGATACCGGCATTGCGTGCCGCCAAGAGTGAGACCATGACGGCACCGGTGACCGTCGAATCGCCATCGACGCTCTCCGGATTGTAGCGCCAGACACCGGAATTATTGTTGTTCTGCGCTGCGATCGTGAGATTCACAGCCCGCTCCAATGCAGGTCCAAGCCGAGGATCATCGACAGCGCCGTAAGCCTCGGCAAGCGCCAGCGTCGAGAATCCGTGGTTGTACATCGAACGACCGAGATAGCCGTTGTCGTTGGCACTGCCCAGGATAAAAACCAGGCCGCGCTTGATCATCTCGCTGTACGGCCCATGGTTCGGGTCCTCGCCGTGCGCCAGGACCGCCAGCACAGCAAGCCCCACAACGCCGGGCTGTTTGCCGTACGAATCTCCCCAGGTCCCATCCAAAAACTGGTTCTTGATCAGGAACGCGATGCCACGTCTATAGGCGGTCTCGACGCGCTCGGGAATCGGGTCGTCGCTGTAAAACAGCGACTGGCTGAAGCCGGTGGCAGTCATCACGAAAACCAGAATAACAGGCAGTAGACGCATCAGGACAATCATTTCTCCAGTTCTTCCATGGCACGAAAATACTGTTCCACTGCTTCGCGGAATTCTTCCGGAATCGTGGCCGGATCAATTCGCCCCGACGTTTTCTCGACGCTACGTGACTCGCCAACAGAGCCGGCGGCGGGCTGTCCATCAATCTGTGCGTTACCGGCGAATTTCGATTCGCCACCGGCCACGCTGCCCTGCCCCGGTTTCTTTCCCTGGCTCTTCACAAGCTGCGCCATCATTTGCGCCAGCATCCCGGCAGCGGCACTGTTGCATTGGCTTTGGCAACTGCCGCAGGCGCGAGTGAGAAGCTCGATGACCTCGGTCTCCGCAGCAATAGTCTCGCCGTCGGTCTGCGGTCGCTCGAGCAATTCGCCGGCATCGTCCATGGCGTGAGCCACTTCTTCGAGCAGATCATAGAGCAACGGTGACCAGGCATCCGCGGTCATCACGTTAACATCCGCGAGCAGGCCAAGCTGCTTGTCGAGCAGCCGCCTGCTGCGAGCCTTGTGCTGGCGCTTGCCTGGCTGCAACCGATCGGTGGCACGGGTCTGTGTTCGCAAAGCGTCTTCCTGTTGGGCAATGCGCAGAAGATCCATCATAATCCGCATCGCCTCCGCGGACGGTGAGTCTCCGCCGCCGCCGCCTTCGTTGTCTCTGCCGCCGGAGCTGTCGAGCCGGTCCGCCCAGGCATTGAAGCGTTTGGCCCAGCTATCCGTATCCGCTATCGCCTTCACAAGCTGGTTGCTGTCGATGCATTCAGTGAGCTCGGCCAGCGACTCCTGTATGTGCGCTTCCGTCATCTCACTGTGGATCTCGCGAAAGGCGTCAACGCCCGTGCGTATGGCGTATCCCTGAATATCATTCTGCACGAACTTGCTTTCCCGCCGCAATTCGTATTGTTGTGTCGCCGACTTCTTGAGCTGCTCGGCGAGCTCCGGTTCGAGATCGCGTGTGCGCATACCGATCGTTTCCGGCAGCGCCCGTCCCAAGGCCACCCGGATTTTCCCCTCACCGGCACCGAGCTGGCGCAGTCGCAAGATAAAGTTTCGCGCGACCATGTCATTGAGCGAGTCGTCCATGTCACCGACCATCTCACGCAGTTTCTTCACTGCACTCGCCTCCTTTATCGCCGCCGTCTGCAGGTCGCCGCTGCGCGCCGCTCCTTCCTTCTTCAACCCGGCCTGCATCGATTTGACGATTTCGATCATCTCTGCCTGTGAAAGCGATTGCATGCCGCTGACCGTTTCCGCCAGCCGCGCCAACAGTCCGGTCGGGAACTGTTTGTTCCGTATTGCTTCGGCCAGCAGTTCGCGGCCCGTCCCGGAGGTGCGCTCGAGTGCTTTCCGGTTGGCCTGTCCTTGATTGACCTGCCGCCGCATTGCACTTGTCGCGGCTTCAGCCTGCAGGTTTTTATCCGACAAAGCCTGCAGTTGCTGCTTACCGTCGAGCAGTGACTCTTCGCTGCGAGCCAGGTCTTCCAGCTTTGTAAGCAACGCTTCGAACTGTCGCCGCACCTGCTCGGCATGCTGCGCGTAACTGAGCACGTCGATACGGTAGCGCTCGGTGGTTACCGGCTGTCGGCCGGGAAGGTAGTCGACGGTGGCAGCGTACAACTCCACGATACAAGGTATCGGCAGATCCATGAATTCAGGCGACATCACGAACGTGCCGCTCAGACTGGTCTCCTTTGAGCCTCCATCGGCGACAGTCGCCGTCTCACCCAACCCCAGATCCTTGCCCTCGCCGTCCTTTGCCAGCCAGACAAGGTTGGCATGTCGCAGCCCAAAATCGTCGGTCGCCTTGACCTCGATCTCCAACGTCTCATCCTCGAGAATCGCCGTGTGCCGGGCCAGGTTAAGTAACTTGACTTCCGGCTTGCGGTCCGCCACCGTCGCGAACTTCAGTACCCGTGCCTGTTTGGGCGCCAGGCCATAAATATCCCGCCATGTCAGGCTACACGACACCAGGTCCTGCGCCGGCATCGGTAAACTTATAAAATGCTTGCCATCGACAGTCATCTCGGTCGTCACTGTCCTCGCCACAGTGGTTGCTGTTCTCGTGGTGGCGGCCGACAGCGTCAGCTCCCCCTGTTGAAGGATTCGACTGACCTCGCCTTCGAAGCTTACCTGCGACGATTCGAGCATCCTCACCTTGCTTCCGTCGACGGTCATTTCGACATTCGGCCGCTGCAGGTACTCCGGGAGCGTCACGTGCGCCACTAGCCGGGTCAGCGCCGGCCGATGCCGCGGCCGAATAATGGTGTGCGCCTGTGCGTCGCCAACCGAAATCATCAGCGGCACCTCCTGTGTCTGCCCAGGCACCGTCAGGTCAACGTCCCTGCCGTCGACGTCGAACGTGATCGACCTTTTCCCGGCCAGCACCACCCGCCCCTGTGACGGGATCCAGCGGGAATAGCCAGACACATCCGTGCTTAGCGCAAACGGCTCACCGTACGCAACGTTCAGTTGTGCCGGCAACGGATCCAGGCTCAGGAAGGTATAGCGTTCGATCCCTGCCAGGGGTTGCAGCCACCGCTCGAACGCGTTGAACGCCGCCCCGGGCGAGAACAATGCGAGGACGGTCACCGCAATCAGCACGGCAGCACACAGACCGACCGCGCCACGTGCCAGCCTGCGATCGACAGCTTCCGTGAAATCGACTGTTGCGGACTCTGCAGCCACCTGGTCAATAGCGGCGCGGCAGAGGTCGGACGACATGTCACCCGGCAAATCATCGGCATTGACCAACTCAACCACCCCGAGTAACCGGTCACCGAACTGCCGATGATAACGCTGAATCAACCGTGCTATCTCACATCCGTCGCGCCGCTTCCAGTACCAGTGGCGCAGCCAGTACCAGGCAGACAGTCCCAAAGCCAGCGCGCCGCCCCCCAGGGACAAGACGCGCAACAGTGCCGGCGTGTCCCAGAACCGATCCGAAACATACAGCATGACGATCGACAACAGCAAACCACCCAGGGCGCCCCCGGCCGCCACGATCGTTTCGACCCGCCGCAGACCCCTCTCGCAGGCGGCGATCTGGCCAACCAGCTTCGGTGGCAGCGACAGATTGTGTGATGAGCTTTTCATGGTTTCAACAGTTGCCGGAGATGTTCACGCCCTTCCGGGTCGGGATGGTCAACATACTCTTGCAGAGTTTCTCGATCAGTTGCACGATCGCCTCACGTGTCGCCGCAGTTGCATCGTCCGCGCCTGGGCCTGCTGGTCGAGGTGTGTGGGGGTGGCGTGAAAGGGCGCAGCGATAGCCGGGATGACACTCAGGAAAAGTTCGCTTGATGTAGTGGCGATTACTGGCATCCCGAGGTCTCATACGATCGAAAGAAAACGTATAACAACCTATATAAGAGTATATTGCATCTCCACAAACTGCTATCCTCAAGCCCCACTTTCAGATCACCCCTGCAGCTTTTCGCAGACACCAGAACGTAGTGCAAAGCCCCAGAATAATCAATCCCCACCACCAGGTGCTCCAGAGCTTGAAACGTTCCATCACCTGCTGCTCCAGCGGTGCCGTGCGAATAGCCTCCAACAGTTGGGAAACGTCTGCGGAGTCCGCAAAACTGCCACCGGTAATGCGGGAGATATCGCGCAGCACCGAGCGCCTTGCAGGCTGTCCGATCTTCTCTCGCCGCACACTGGTAATCTCGAGCGGCGAGGTCAGTGAGTTTCCGGTTGTCCGGCTGCTTACAACAACCTCGGCAGTGCCGCTGCGGGCCGGTTTCCACTTCGTACGATAGAGGCCCCAACCACCTTCAACCGCTTCGAATTCAAGCTGCTGCTGATCGTCGTCGATGGTCACGGTCGCTGTCACGATGTCATTGCTGAGCGGCAGACCGCCGTCGTCAAAGATGTTGGCATTGATAAAAACGGTATCGCCGCGCTGCGGCGTTTCCGGCGTATGAAAGACACGGATGTCCTGGTCATGCGCCAGGTGACGGGCATGCGACATCCAGCGCACAACCTGCCCCCAGAAGCGGTAGTGATATTTGTCCTCGACGCCGCGGCGCCAGCGCCAAGCGCTGTCGGTGCCCATGAATAGCGTCTGGCCGTTGCCAAACGGACGCAAGACGATAAGCGGCAGCCGTCCCCATTCGTTTCGCCGCGAACCGTGTACCGCCAGTACGTGCGCTCCAGGCTTCGACCTGACAACCGGCGCAGCCCAGTAAAACCCCGGAAGCTCCTGCCACACCCGGCGGTTTTTGTTGCTTTGCCGGGTGAGGCTGGTCAGCAGGTGGGCTTCACCGCGCGTGGTGATCTCCCAGCGAGATTCGTGCGCTGCCGCCAGTCCCTGCGGTTGCTCAGGGTCGAGGGTGACCGGCAGCAGCTCGGCAAGCGGTGACTCGATCATCGTGAAAATTCGACCACGCGAGCCCGGCAAAAAAACCAGGCCGCTGGCCTGCTGCTCGATCAGGCCGCGAATCAATGTCGCATCTTTCTCGGTCAGTTCATTGCCGCCAATGCCAACGTCGCCAAGGAAAATGACGTCGTACTGCGCGAGCTTTTCGCGGCTGCCGGGGAAATGACGGATATAATTGTGCCCGTCACCACGCCGCATGCCGGGGTGCATCAACAGGCAATCGACATCGACCCCCGGGTCACGGGTGAGCGCGTTACGCAGGTAACGATACTCCCAACGCGGTTCCGATTCGACGATCAGGACCTTGAGTGTCTCTTCGCGGATTGCGATAAAACCGCCTGCTTGGTTGTTCTCGAGAATCTTTTCCTCGGACTCGAGTGGCAGTCGTACATCGATGTAATACCGCCCGAGATTGTCGGCCCGCCACGACAGCACGTCATTGACCTCGCCCTGGGCCGGAACACGGATCGAGCGTTCCGCCAGCACACGGCCCTCGACAGTCAGGCGCACTGCAGTCTCGACATCGCGGTCGAGCTTGCTACTGACCCGGAATGGCACGGCGACCTGTTCGTTCAACAGGGCGTAGGCGGGGATCCGCACTTCATCGAGAATGAGGTCCGGCAAATGCCGATGGCTGCCGACACCAACGGTGTAAACCGGCACGCCACGGCGCCGGCAGGCGACTGCCGCCTGCACTGGGGAGCGACCGAGGTTCCAGTCGCCGTCACTGAGGAGAATGACCGCACGCCCGGCGGGATACTGCGTCAGCGCATCGTTCAATGCTTTGTTGAGATCGGTACCGATGGCATCCATGCTGCCTTCGACAGCGTCCCCGGGATCGGTCGAGATGGCACCGAACCCAACGGTCTGAACATTGAAACCCGACGATAGCGGCCGCCAGAATTCATTCTCGATCTGGTCTTGCAGCCATTCCGCCCGAGTGATGAAGGTGTCACCGTCGGCAACATCGAGTGTTGCCATGCTCTCCGACATGTCGTACAGGACCAGGTGCAGCGGCTGTTCGGTATACGACGTATGTGTCAGGCGTTCGGGCTTGAACAAGGTAAAAACCAACAATGCAACAATAATCAGGCGCAAGGCCTCGAGCGCGATGAACCGTCGACCGCGCGAGCGCCGGCAGGCGCGAATGCTGCAGACGAGCGTCGCCAAAGCAATACCGATGGCCGCGACCAGTGCCGGTGTCGAAATTGTATAGGACCAGAGTGTCATAATTCAATGATACCGGGTGCGGCGGTCAAGTTTCCAAGCCCACGGTTGCGGGCGGTGTGGTCAGTAGAAGCTCCGCGAGCAGGCAAAGCAGCACAAGCACGACGCAGGCTCGCCACAACTCGCCCTGGCGATTGGCTTCGTCATCCGGGGTCTCCGTGAACAGCCGCCAATCGACACCGCCGAAGAGTGGCGCCAGGTCGTCCCGACTCAGTCGGGGCAAGTCACTTTCCCGGGCAGCAGCATTGAGCACGATACGGCGGCGGCCGCTATCGAAGACGCCGGCTTGCCAGGGACTTTCGACACCTTCCGACTGTGCCGGCACCCACGCCGGCTCACTGTCCACCGGCAGGAGACGACCGCATTCGCCGTAGACAATCTGGTCGAGTCGCCGGCTGCCGACGTGCAGCAACCGCTGCACAAGCGGCACGAGTACGGCCCCATAATGCAGGCTTGACCAGTCCGGGTGCGGCAGCGACGTGCACACCACGATACGGCCCCTGCCACGGCGATGTTCGAGGATGAACGGCTGATCGTCGTCGAAGCGGGCCAGTACCGTCGCATCGGCCGCGATCCGGCAGCGCTGGATGATATCGAGCTCGGCAAGGGCGAGCGGCACGCCGGTCGCCGCGTCCGCCAGGACGCCACGGTCGTGCGTCCATTCATCGATCTCAAATACATCCGACTGTTCCGGGTCGTGCCAGGTCGCGAAATCCAAAATTTCGGTGTTACCGACATCGGTGTCAGGAAAGCACAACAGCGTACCGCCGTCATCGACGTAGCGCTGCAGTTTCGCCTGATGCTCAGCGGCAATGCTGCCCTGCCAGATAACCAGCGCAACCTCGGACAGGTCGACGGGCGCGAACGTATCGGGGGAAAGTTGCAGTGCGGCCCCACGCGCCTCCGGCAAAGGTGCAGCAGCCAGGTGGAGCAGTCGACCGACAGCGGGGGTGCCAGCGCACACGACGGTGCGCAGTGTGCGCTGGCGTCCAAAAGCGAAGTAGCAGATATTGTCACTGCGGTTGCTGTCGTCGGGCAACGACACCGACCCCCAGCCACCGGTCATCGTCTGCCGTAGTGGCAGATGCCGGCGCACGCGCATGGATCTGGCTTCGAGATGCACGTCGAACTGCATCGATTGACCATCGATATTGATGTTCAAAGGCACGACAATGTCGCTCCCGACTGTTGCTTTGATATCAAGATCCAAAACCAGCTCGGCCTCATCCCCGGCCTGGTGCCGTTCACAGTTGACCAGACGAATCGCGAGATTTTCCTTAGTCGACAGCTTGGCTGCCAGGATGCGCACGGAGACCTGATCGCCGAATGCCTCGAAGCCCTTGGCGATATTCGCCCAGGCCTGACTGTCGGGCTGCCAGCTTACAGCCTGCAGGTCGGAGGCGATCCAGATCTCCGTGCGGCCGCCGGGGTGTCGCGACATCCACGCCTGGCAGGCATTCAGCAAGGCAGTGATATCGGCAGCGGAATCCGTACGACGCACAGCGGGCCAGATGATCTGTCCCGTCTCCGTATCGATTTTCTTGAGCATGTCTGCATCGACGATCTGCTGCGGCATCAGAGTGGCACTGTCGATGAGCACGATCTCGGCGCCCGCGTCTATTTGCATGGCGGCCTCCGACAGTTGATCGAGAACGCGCAGGCGAGCCGAACGATGGGTTGCGGCATCGATCGCTTCCATGCTGCCGCTGCGATCGAGCAGGATGATGACGCGCGCCGGCGGCCCGCCAAAGAGCGATCCGAGCATACCGCCGAGCAGCGGCCGTGCCAGAGCCGCCGCCAGAAACAACAGCGCCAGAATCCGGAGCATAAGGATGAGAAACTGTCGCAACCGGGCGTGGCGCGTCGACACGCGTGTGGCGTGGAGCAGGAACCCCATGGCCGCCCACTGCACGGTGCGGTAGCGCAACCGGTTAAGCAGGTGGATGACCAATGGAATCAACGCCAGTGGCAAGCCCCACAACAGGATTTCAGGTTGCAGCAGACTCAAGAATCAAGCGGGGTCTCGGGTGTCAATTGGGAACGAAGTGACAGGTCGAAAATACCGGGTGGCTCGCGGTTTCAGTTTCAGGCATTCTGTTCACTGACACCTGCAACCTTCTATTTTGCTTCCTCAGCGGTCAGTTTTTTCAGTTCGGCGTCGGCCCAACTGTGCTCATAGAAGATGTAAATGCGATAGCCCATGCATTTCTCGAAAGCGGCACGGGCCGCGGCGAGATCGCCGCGTTGGCGATCGAGCAGGCCCATGTAAAACCAGGCCTCACACATCTGGCCGCTGGTGAGATTGTCGTCGCCCTGAGCGACGCCTGCTTTCAGGAGCGACTCGCGATCCACGTACCCAAGCAGATAGCCAATGAGCTGCTCGGCCCAGATGCTCGATGTATCGCCGGCACCCATGCCGCGATAGTAGGCGGCCAATGACTCACGGTCATCGATCCCGGCGTAGAGTCTGGCAAAGTACAACCACATGCGATAGTACGGATTCTCCTGATCAGTCTCGAAATTGCACTCGAATGCGGGAACGGCGGCCTCGTAGTCGGCCCGGTAAAATTCCAGGAAAGCCTTGAACTGGCAAGTCTCGAAAACCTCCGCACCGTTCATCGTTGCGGTCTCGAGATCCATGTCGGCCTCGGCGTATTTGCCCATGCGCAAATAGATGGCGGCGCGGGAGAGATACATCGCAGTTTTGTCGAGGTCCATGGCCATGAGCTTCTCCACAAGCGCCAACGCCTGGTTAAGCGCCATGAGTTCCCGGTAGTGGTCCATGAACTCGAACATTTCACTATCAGTCGCGGGTTCCACACCGTCGAGCCGTTCGGCGTAGTCCACGAGGCGGTCGTAGTAGCTGCCGTACTTGCAGGCAACAAACAGACTAACGTAGAGTTCCGCGTTCTCGGGGCGCAGGACGATGGCCTGCTCAAGCATCTCGATCGCTTCGGCGTAACGCTGCTTGTGCAGAGCCACCCGGGCACGGTGCGCCAGAGCCTGATAGCCATCACTGTCGTTCAGTGCCAGAGTCCGCAGTTCGTCGACCTTTTCGCGAATCGTCGTGGCAGACGTCCCCGTGATACTGCCACCGCTCTTCTCCGAGGCGGTAAGACCTGATTCGTAAAAATCCGCCGCCTTGCTGAACTCGCCGCGATCATCGTGCCAGGCGGCGAGGCGGAAAGCGGCGTTGGCGTCGTACAGTGAATCAGGTGGGTCGAACTCGAACATCAGCAGCCAGGTACGGGCGGCAAACAGTTCTTCCGTGTGACGTTCGAGCATTTCTGCGAGACGGAAACAGTCTTTTTCAGAATTGATCAGATTGCATAAGTACTCCCACTGTTCCTCAGTAAGCTGGTCGATCTGTTTCGTCTTGTTGTCGCTGTACATCTGCAGATACGTAAGAGCCGCAGTGCCGGACTCGCGGAGCAACACGCGAATCTCACCATGCAGTTCGAGTTGACTGAGCACCGCGACCAGCGCCTCGAGCAGTGCCGGCTCGGCGCTTTGCAACAACTCGTGCCGCAGGATACCGGAGACCTGCTCAGGTTGGTTCAGCAGCACGCCGACCTTGGCATAGTAGGTCATGAGCATGCATTGGGAATTGACGTGACCAGCACGGTCGAGCTCGGCACCAGCGGCAGCCCAGAATTCGTTCTGCAGTTTGCCGGCCCGGATGGCGGCGGCGGTTTCGACCAGAAATGCATCAACCTCACGGTCACGGGTCCGCAGCCAACCAGAGCGACCCAGGTTGATAACATCGCGGTTACGCCCAACCAGCCGCATCAGCACGACCCGTTGCAATGCATTGACCTGCTGCAGCGAGTCGGCTTTGAGTGCCAGGACCATGTCAACGAACTGGTCCTGCTCATGGATTGGCTGCGCCTGCAAGCGTTTTTGGATGGCGCTGGCACTGACTACCTGGAGCAATACACGTACGCCATCTTCGACCAGGACACGAGTCTTCGGATTCTGCTGTATGACGAACAGCAGCGGGATCGATTCAGCCTTGTGGCGAGTGATGAACCGACGCCAGGCTGCACTGATCTGCGGCCGGCTGCGGCGCCAAGGTTGGACAAAGTCATTTCGCCCGAAATCGTCGGCAAAAACAACGGGTTTCCGCGGCACCGCCTGTGCTGCCGTACCGACATTCAGTTCAGCGCGAAAGGCGTCGATATCCGCCTCCGCATTGGGTACGACGTACCAGACGAGGCGTTCCCAGATTTTCCGGGCCCGCAGGCGAATCTCGGGGTCATTGCTTTCGAGCAGCGGTGCCACAACAGGTCTGGCGCGACTGCCGAGACGCAACAATTCCTCCCCGGCCTGCTCACGCTCGGCGAAGCTGCTGGCACCGAGCTGCCCGGCCCAACGGACGGCGATCTCCTGGTCATCGTCGCCGCGGACAACACCGGACCCGGCAATCGCAAGGAACAGCAGGATGTTACGAATTCGGTTCATCAGCACCAGCGTTTCGCCCGAGACAGAAGAAACCTCGTGAGGGCCGTTTCAGTAGGTTCGGAGGTCATCGTCAATTGATAGTCGACGTTGTGCTGTCGGCAACCGTGCCGCATGGCGGAGAGAAAGTTATCGACGGCTATCCTGTAGGCCGGCTGAATAGCGACCGGTTCGGTCATCAGAGCACTGCCGCCTTCGAGATCCTGAAAACGGATCGGCCGGTCAAACTCGAATTCGGTTTCCTGGCGGTCGAGCAGGTGAAAGGCGACGAGGTCGTGCTTGCGATGCCGCATATGCTCGAAGCACGAGATCAGCGGATCGATATCAACGAAAAAATCGGAAAACAGCACAATCATGGCGCGCTGGCTGATGCGCTCGGCCAGACCGTGCAGGATCTCGACCATGTCGGTCTTGCCACGTGGCTTGACCCGGTCAATCGTGTCGTAGATGAACCGCAGGTGAGACGGATTTCCACGCGGCGGAATGTCGTGAACGACCTGGTCATTGAAACACAGCACACCCACGTGATCGGCCTGGTGTACGAGCAGGTGCGCCAGGGTGGCGGCCAGGCGCCGGGCATACTCGAACTTCGACACACCGTCACTGGCAAACGTCATGGAGCCGCTGCAGTCGAGCACCAGATAGCAGCGCAGGTTGGTGTCGGCCTCGAATTCCTTCAGGTAGAAGCGGTCGGACTTGGCGTAGACGCGCCAGTCGATTCGGCGCGTGTCATCGCCCGGGACGTATTTACGGTACTCGGCAAACTCGACGCTGGCGCCGTGATGCGAACTGCGGTGCAAGCCGGTGAAGTTGCCGGCAGCGAGGCCACGCGGTCTTACATTGAGCCGGGCGAACTTGGCGATGATGTCGTGATCGACAAAGTCGTAGGTCGGCTCTTCGGCTCCGGATGCCATCAGACGACGCACTCCTCGACCAGTCGTTCAACCAGGTGATCACTGGTGATGCCTTCCGATTCAGCGTGAAAATTGAGCACGATCCGATGGCGCAGGACATCGTTGGCGACGCTGCGAATGTCCTCTTCGCGAACCAGGTAGCTGCCGTCGAAAACGGCATGAACCTTAGCGCCCAGGATGAGGTACTGCACCGCCCTGGGGCCGGCGCCCCAGGTAACCCAACGCTTGATCCAGTCCGGCGTGTCTTCGACCCGCGGGCGCGTGCTGCGGACCAGTGCAACGGCGTAATCATAGATGTGATCGGGCACCGGCACACGTCGTACGAGCTGCTGATAATTGAGAATTGTCTGGCCGTCGATGATTTTGCGCACCCGCTGCCGGTCCGCACCGGTCGTGCGCTTGGCAATCTGTACTTCCTCGGCAGACGAGGGGTAGTCGACTTTGATCAGGAACATGAACCGGTCGAGCTGTGCTTCCGGCAACGGGTAGGTGCCTTCCTGCTCGATCGGGTTCTGGGTCGCGAGCACAAAAAACGGCTGGTCCAGGGCCATGGTGCGGCCGGCCGCCGTCACCTGATTCTCCTGCATAGTTTCGAGAAGCGCCGCCTGGGTCTTGGGCGGGGTACGGTTGATCTCGTCGGCCAACACGATATTGGCAAAGATCGGGCCGCGGGCAAATTCGAAGGCGCGCCGGCCGGGTTCGGTTTCCTGGAGAATATCCGTGCCGGTGATATCGGCGGGCATGAGGTCGGGCGTGAACTGGATGCGGTTGAATTCCAGTGCCAAAGCATCGGCAAGGGTGTGAACCATCAGGGTCTTGGCCAGGCCCGGCACCCCCATGAGCAGCGCATGACCACGTGCCAGCATGCAGATGAGCAGCTTCTGGATGACTTCGTCCTGTCCGACCACAACGGTCGCAAGCTCCGTGCGAATTTCCTCGACGGTGCGATGCAGCTGTTCGATTGCAGCAACATCGTCCGGCGCTGCCGTCGTAATCTCGGCCATGGGTCAGAATCCTGGGTGTAGATGATTCAATTGTCCAATACTGTGTTGGACTCGGCTCGGTTTAAGGTGTTCGCGTAGACGTAAATTGCAATGGGATACGTGACCGGATCGATTGAAGATGGGTGATTTAATACTGTTGTCTTCACGGTTCGTTGCGGCCGCGAAATCAACAGGAGCAGTAGAGAGAAAGACTCCCTCTATCCAGTTGGCCTGCATGAACGCATTCAGCTTTTTTCGTACTCATACACCTTCATTATACGCCAGGCAGATCAACTCCACATCCCGGTTGACAACGCCAGTTGCTGACGGGCATCCAAGCTGCCATTTGTGTGTCACACATGTCCGGGTGGCGGCTGTGTTGAAGGTCTGCCCCGCAAAGAGGTCGTTTCGCAGGCAGCCACCGGCAGTCGGCCAACTCCGGCACAGCGGTCAGGGGATATAGTCCTGGGTGTTCCGGTCCTCCCCACGCATGTCATCGACGCCGAAATTTACATAGGGGGTCTCGATCGGTGCGACGTGCAGATCGACAAAAAGTGCATTGCCCATCCCCTCCCGGTGGCGATCCGCATACCAGTAACCAAGGTCCCCGGAATGGGCGTAGTTCCACCAGTAGTAGCTGCCGGCCTCGACAAGCAATGCCGTCACCTGCGGATAGGCGAAGTCCCCTCGCCTGCGGTGAAGGTAACCGTTCCAATCGGTGATGCCGCAGTTGTAGCCGTACCCGAATTCTCTCGGTCCCAGGCACGAGCCGCCGTTATACGGCCCCGGGTACGGGTGCCCGGTGCAGTCGAACCATCCGAAACTGGATATGGACGGGCACTTCAGCAAGTCCCAGAACGCTTCCTTCCCGATGACCTGGGATTCCTCGATTTGCCAGAACCACAGTTGCGGCCAGGTACCCCAGTTCGGATAGGAATCATTTACGTCATGGTAGTACTCCATTACCAGCGACAATTGTTTCAGGTTGTTGATACAAAGGATGTTTCTTGCCGACTCTTTAGCTCTATTCAAACCCGGCAGCAGCATCGACACCAGGATCGCGATAATGGCGATAACGACCAGTAACTCGATCAGTGTGAATTTCCGATTGTGATTTCTGGGAATCATGTGATATACCGTACAGTCTCCGATGCCGGTTTTCGACTCCGCCTCAAGCCAAACGCGGTGTGTTGCTGAATCCACAGTACCGGGCGTATTATGGACGGCGGCGAGTGCTAATAAAGTGGTTCCGTGTACGGCAATTTCTATACCCGGTCACCGTTCCGAGGCTGTCACCCATTTTTTTGTCTCCATAAAAAAGCGCCGGCGGTCAACCCAACGTCAGCCGCACCTGCCGAATATCCCAGGGAGACAACTCCAGGGCCACACTTCCATCCTGCACAGGCAGCTTCGACTTGTGGTCGCCCGCCAGCGTCGTGCTCGACGCAGCTGCAATCGGAGCAAACATGGTGAGAGATGTCGGCACCTTCCGGTCACACGTATTGGCCAGGCGCAGCAGCAGTGCACCATCGTCGTACCGGCAGGACAGCAGTTCTATGTCGGCCCTGTCGAACTGGACAAGAAACTGGGCAAATGATTTCTTTGCGTGCACGCGCTCGATGAAACACGGCTGTGCCCAGGCGCGGGCCTGCATGATCGGGTTCTTCTGAACAAGCCCCACAGCGTAACGAAACTGTCGCGCCGACTCGTTTTCCATGATCAGGATATTCGACAGCGCAGCGCCCTCACGAACGTAGAACTGATTGCCTTCGTTCAGGAACACAACATCTTCCGCGACCAGCACATTCGGGCTGTAAATGCGATCGTGCGGAAACGGCTCCAGGACGTTGAAGTGGGACGACCATACCTCCCCTCGTTCTGCGAGCTCGAACCGGACGCCAAGGTGATTGTGCCATTGATCTCCAGCCAACGGCGGCACCTCGAGTACTTGCGTTTCACACGTCAGTGTGGTCGCACCGCTGTCGAGCGAAACGCGCGTCGTCATCCGGCACGCGTCGCCGACCGAGATTTCGAATTCGATTGTGCCTCGCAGCGGGCTCCTCAGCAGCACCGTCGAGTTGCTGCAGACCGGTGCCGGAGAGTCCGGAAAATAGAACGCGTGGCTGGCGCCCGACAGCAGTTCCTTGCCATCCTCCTTGCGAACCAACCGTTGCAGGGTGCCGCGTTCCAGGTCAAACTCGGCACGAACAAGTCCGTTATCCAGGAAATCCGTACCTGCCGCAACCGGGTCGGCTCCGCTGCCAGCGGTTGCAGTAACATTCGGGTCCGTGAGTGTCAGGCAACCGTACGCGGGCAAAGCCACCCGCACATGCCTGTCCTCATGCCCCGGTAAACTGATGATCCGCTCACGCGCCGGCGCAAAGTTGTAGAAGCGGTAGGCGTTGCCGTCCGCATCGCTTTTCAGCCAATCCCGAATCAGCTCGCCGGCTCGCGATTCCGCCGCGGCGATCAATTGATCGGTCACTTCCTTGACAGGCCGGTGGTCGGTCGGGCCGAGGTACTCCGCGACGGCGAAGAGGCCACGTCGCGCCTCTTTCGCCAGCGGACTGTCGCCGGGCCCCTGGAAGCCGCCCCCCTGGAAGTACGGCACGATATAGGTACCGTGCCCCTGGTAATGGCTGAGAGCTTCCCAGTTACGCTCGTGCTCGGCGGTGCGATAGTCGCCATTTCCGGTAATCGCCGCCACCGCATCGAGCAGCTCGGCAGCAGCGAACACGCTGCTGGTACGCATCGAGTTGATGCAGTTGCTGTTGTAGTTGCCGGTGTACGCCTGGTAAAAGTCCCAAATGCCGAGATTGATGAAGCTGGCATCGCAATCGAACTCGCGCATGTAGAGTCGCTTATCCGGTGCCGGCTCTTTCTTGGTGCTTCGAAAGTAACTTTGGAACGTCTCGAAGCGCCCGAATACGGGGGCGTAATGGCAGGTGCGTATGAGTTCCTCGCGCATCCAACGGTGATAGGTGATGTCGCCGAAACAGGAAAAGACCGCAAAGCCGAGGTCGTCCTTCTGGTGCAGGTACAGCTTCAGATGCAGGTTGTGATACGTAAATTCATTGAGCTGCTCCGATTTGTGCGGGTGCGAGGGCAACGAGCGGATCTTCTCGCCGCTCGGTGCCTGCCACTCGATCTGCTCGTCGGTCAGCGTCGGGGCGTCGCCCATGTTCTGCACGCGGATGACGGCGTTCCTGTAGCCCTGCTGTTTGAGCACCGCGGCCAACTGCGGACAGAACCCGAACTCCTGCGAGGCATAGGTCTTCGGCGGCACGCCCAGCACCTCGCGCCAGACGTCGCGGCCGGTGTCGAACTGGCGGATCTGGCTCTCGAGCGAATGAAACGGCGGATACGGCTGGTTGCACGAGCCGTTGACGAATTCGACATGACTGCGTCCCTTGCCCCGTTGCAACTCACTGAACAATTGCGGAAAGCGCAGGGCCAGCTCGCGCACGGTCGTGGCGCCGAGATCGACATTGAACTTGTACGACCGCGTCTTGGCCCACTGCAGGTATGTCCGGATTACCTCGGCCGGGTGTTCGGGCCAGTCGATCTCGAAGTAGCCGATGTCGGGGTACAGCTCGCCGCCGTGCAGCATGTCGGTGAACACCGCCGGGACCGGCTGCAGTTTACGGTTCTCAACCTCGAGCGCTTCGAACGCCTGCTTCAAGGTTTTGGCGGCATCACGATGGTCGCCATCGGCCAGCGACTGCGCCGCATCGATCACCAGTGCTTCCGCCGGCTCGACGTCGATCTTGTCGCCGCCATGGCAGCGCCCCAGCTCCAGCACAGTCATGTACGCGAATCCGAACGAATGAAAATCCCGGCGCAGTTCAACGTGGCGGGACAGTTTCCTCTGCTCGTCACGGCTGACCGGCATTTCTGTTAACGCCGCGATTGTGTGCACGAGCAGGATGCCGAGATCCGACATCAACCCCGACAATCGTCCTGGCGTGAACTGATACGCCCCGACCGCAGCAATCGGGTCGCCGGCGAAGACCGCGGCTTTGTCGGTGACGATGAGGTCGGGGTTCTCACCGATATGGGACAGGACAGTACCGGCCCCGGGGTTGAGCCGCAGGAACGTGTCCGTGTGCGGGTAGATGTACTTTTCGCTGGAAGCGGCATCGAGGTGCCAGTGTTCGCGCAGCGAAATGATCGTCTGGCCGTAGCCGTCGGTGCAGAATTTCGGGATCAGCTCGGGCGACGGCCGGTTGAAAACTATCCTGCCGCCGGCTTTCCGGACCTGCTGAATGGCAGCGCCATCGTCGTCGTCGTTGGGATGCGCGAAAAGCAGAATGACATCGGCGGGTGCAACGATCTCGTCAGTTGGCTCACGGAGGGCGGGGGCAGCCTTCAGCCGGCTCAGGATGAAGGGGTCCCACGCCAGCGTGTAAAGGTAATACGGCGCCACATCCCAGCAACGGCCGGGAGCGATGTCCTGGTCGGCAAGGTTGTCCGAGAGTCTTCCGGTAACGGTAAGATGCATGGAGAGGGGTACTCAGTAGCAGCACGAGCACATGGGCTCGTGCCACGCCTCAATCATTCCCTATTCGCTCGATCGTTGCGGCGGCACGCAGTTCGTCCATCAGTTCATTGCGATAACTGTTACGTCGGCGCGAGCGCAGTTCATCTTCGATCTGCTGCTGTACAATTTCCTCGCCGTTGGGCTGTTCCCGCATTATTCCAAAGCGGCGCGCGTTCTGTTTACGATACGCCTCGATCTCGGCGGGATCGAGTGGCTGGTCATCGACCTTGGCAGTTTCACGTTTGAAGAACATTCGCGTCAAAATGACGCGATCCCTGCCGACTGGCGGTTCAAAACGTGCCAGGCGCTCTTTCGCTTCCGGTGTTTCGTCGAAACCTTCAACGATCGCCCTGTTGTACACAATTCGTGTCCTGAGCAAAGTGTAAAGCTGGGAACCGGGCCGGACCTGTGGTTGATTCAGCATTGCCATTATTTGCGGCAGATCACCCAAACTAGTCTCGTACTTGTCAATGGCCAGCGTCACATCGGCCAGCGCCTGCTTGAACAGCTCCAGCTCGTCCGGAGCTGCCGCATCGGGCGCCGGTGCAACCGGCAGAGACAGACCGGCAATCGCCAGCAGTTTTTTCCACATCGGATCCAGTTGGCCGGGACTCGGTCGTGTCTCGCCGTTGTAGTGGTCGATTGTCGCTGCCAGGATGTCGGCGGCGATTATTTCCCCGTCGACCTGGACCTCCGCATCCGCGACGATCGTCTTCAACCAACCGGGATACGCCTGCCTGAGATTCTTTCGCGCCCGGGCCTGGCGGGCGGTGTATCTGGCAGTCATTTTTTCGAGCCTGTTGTAGTTCCCGGGATTTGCCTCGAGCTCGGCGTCGATTTCGGCGGCCGTGACCGCATCGGGATCGCCGGCCGCCTTAAGTTCCTCGACCGACAACTTATACATGCGCGCGAGATCCATTTCTTTCGACAACACCTGGGAGGCGGTCGCCCTGTTGACCCGGGCGAGATACGTCTCATCCTGGTCGAGCCCGGCCTTTACCGCAGCCTGATGAAAGATCTCGTTGACGATTGTGCCCTCGATCATCCGGTTGATCATCTCGGCACGCTTCTCCGGCGTATACGCGTCGGACAATTCCTTTATTCCGGTCATACTTTCCCGGATTTCCACACCGTTGACGATTGCCACGACCTTGTCTTCAGCCGGAACGGTGGTGACGAGTACAAATCCGCAGATGCAACGGAGCAGGGGGCGGGCAAAACCTGAAGTCATGATTGGCGTCTCTTGAAAGGGTTGTCTATTCGCCTAATTCTACGGAATTAATGATACAACCCGGGACGCTGCGTGTCAACAAAAAGCGCATCCTCCAGCAGACGGGGGGATGCGCTTAAAGATCAGTGAGAATATCGGTTGCTTACTCTGCGGGGTTCCACAGTTGGATGATTTCCGCGGCGGTCAGGACCCGGTTGTATATGCGCAACTCGTCGATCAAACCTTCAAAGTGGTAATAGCCGTCCAGTGCCGCCCCGATTGCGACGTCACCATTGACATTCATGCTGCCGGTCTGGGTATGCGTAGTGTCGAGGACACCGTCGATATA
>Ga0209402_10001183_pt1 | contig 29238 bp, 43 predicted proteins | sample ArcticOcean_MG_C_3_FD_187437 | JGI IMG/M metagenome (GOLD analysis project Ga0209402, IMG submission 187437) | Marine microbial communities from western Arctic Ocean - ArcticOcean_MG_CB8_126 (SPAdes) (version 2) | ecosystem: Environmental > Aquatic > Marine > Oceanic | place: Arctic Ocean... | reverse complement strand
AGGAGAATAAATTATGGCTTTTGAAATTTTTGGTTTCAAAATTGAGAGAAAGAGTCAAGGAGCACCAGACGCACTTGTTCCAGCATTTACTATGCCGGAAAATGACGATGGTTCTATGATGATATCTGGAGCTGGTGCATACGGCACTTCTCTGGATTTGGATGGTCAATATAAAACTGAAATTGAACTAATCCTAAAATATCGTGAAATGGCTCAAACTTCTGATTGTGAAATAGCAATAGACAATATCATCAATGAATCAATCGTAATAGATGATTCACGAAATCCAGTTGATATCATTCTCGACAGAACAAATTTATCAGATGGAATAAAGAAAAAAGTAACCAACGAATTCAGCACAGTCTTAGATTTGTTGAATTTTAATAATTTTGGTTACGATATTTTTCGTAGATGGTATGTAGAAGGAAAGTTATATTACCACATTATGATTGATGAGAACAATCCACATCTTGGAATTGTTGAACTTAGAAGTCTTGATGCTACAAAGATTAAAAAAATAAAACAGATAAAACAAAAAGATACTGCTGATCCAAAGAAAAAAGAAGTTACTCTTGAACAAATGTTCAACTACAACGAAGCTGGATTGGGGAATAGAACATCCGATGGAATAATCATTTCGGGTGATAGTATCGCATACGCCACTTCTGGATTACTCAATCCTACAAAAACTGGTGTATTATCCTATCTTCACAAGGCAATCAAACCACTCAATCAACTACGAATGGTCGAAGATGCGATTGTTATCTATCGTATCTCAAGAGCACCAGAACGTAGAATTTTCTATATTGATGTTGGTAACCTACCCAAATTAAAAGCAGAACAATATATTCGTGACATCATGACTCGTTACAAGAATCGTTTGGTATATGATTCTACTACTGGTGAAGTCAAAGATGATCGAAGACACCAATCAATGTTGGAAGATTACTGGTTACCACGAAGAGAAGGTGGTAGAGGAACAGAGATTACTACACTTCCCGGCGGAGAGAACTTAGGTCAATTGGAAGATGTGGAATATTTTCAGAAGAAAATGTACAAATCAATGCACGTTCCTGTATCTCGATTAGAAGCTGACTCTGGTTTCTCTTTAGGAAGAGAAAGTGAGATTACTAGAGATGAACTTCTTTTCAGTAAGTTTATTGGTAAGTTACAAACAAGATTTTCAATGCTTTTCGGTGAGATACTAGAAAAACAATTGATACTGAAGAACATAATAACTTCTGAAGAATGGTCTCAGATAAAAGACAGAGTTCATTACAAGTTTGAGAAAGACCATTATTATACTGAATTCAAACAACAAGAGACATTGACTCAAAGAGTTGACCTTGCTAGAAATATGGAAGAATATGTCGGAAATTATTATTCTAGAGATTTTTTTAGAAAAAATATTTTAAGACAAACAGAACAAGATATAAAAGACCAAGATGAACAAATTGAGAAGGAGAAAAAAGAAGGTGAGTTTGACGGTGATATGACTGTTGATGACAGCAGTTATTAATAATGTTTATAAATATTAATAGATAATTTTTTGGAGATAAAATGGCAGAACAACCAGTACAAAAAGAATTTAAAGCTGTGGACATTGTAGATTTTGCAATGAGCGCACAACCAATAAAAGTAGATGATGCGTTCAATTCGATAATAGCTGACAAAGTAATAAGTTCTTTAGCATCAAGAAAACAAGAGGTTTCTAGCCAAATGTTTCAAGATAAACAAGAAATACCTGCAGAAGTAGAGGTACAATCTGAACCTCAACCAGAAGTAGAAGCACAAACAACGGAGACACAATGAAACTATTAGCAGCAAAAACTGCAACGACTGCCACGGAATTAAGTTTGGGCAAAGCAACATCCGTTGCTGTTTATTGTTCAGCTATTTCTATTATTTCCGTAGTTCAGAGCGATGGAGAAGAAGGAGGAACCGGCGGAACAGTTCAAGGTTCTATTACTTTGCCCGCGGGGTCAGTAACAGTAATTAATAAAGATCCTGACCAATTTATACTAGCAAATGTAACAAATGGTACTTACACAGTAGTAGCATCAGCTGGGATATAATGAAATCATTTAAAGATTTAAAAGTTGAACTGGTATCTATAAAAGAAGATGGTCATACTGATGTTGCAAGTGCAGTCAGACAATGTAAAATTGTTATAGAAGACGCTAGTCAAATAATGACAAAATTACAAAGTATGGATTCTGAGGAATCTTTACCTACTTGGTGGTCTAATAAGATTGCGATTGCATCTAATAGTTTTAATAAGATGAGAGACTATCTGTTAGTTCCAAGTACAGAATCGGTTAACGTCAAGGAAGATGTTGTAGACCAACTACGAAGTATAGTAAAAAAAAAGAAAGAATCTGATATAACGTTTAAATCTGGTACATCTGTTCCGATTGATCCAAATTCAGCAGGAACTGTACTGAAAACATTTGATTCACTAAATAGTAGTAACAAAAGAAAAACACAAGACAACATGAACAAAGATACAAAATCATTCATGAAAGTCTTAGATTTTGCATTTAATAACAAAGGGTAGGTCAAAATGAAACTAATTTGCGAGTTACAAGAAGCCGTAGATTATGAACTAGTTGAAGCGAGTACTGATAAACCAAAACAGTATTTCATCGAAGGCATTTTTATGCAATCGGAAGTAAAGAATAAAAATGGTAGATTGTATCCTTTGGAAGTTCTTGAAAGAGAAGTAAATCGATATGTAAAAGAATATGTAGAACCAAAACGTGCTTTTGGAGAGTTAGGTCATCCAGACGGCCCTACTGTCAATTTAGATCGTGCTTCTCATATGATTACTTCACTTGTAAAAGAAGGTAAGAATTTTGTTGGTCGAGCAAAGATACTCGACACACCAAACGGAAAAATAGTAAAAAGTTTTATTGATGAAGGTGCAAGGTTGGGTGTTTCCTCAAGGGGAATGGGAACTTTGAAATCAGAATCAAAAGGGAAATCACAAATAGTTCAGAGTGATTTTTTTCTTGCAACTGCAGCTGACATTGTTGCTGATCCATCTGCTCCTAATGCTTTCGTTGAAGGTATTATGGAAGGTAAGGAATGGGTTTGGAATAATGGACTACTAAGGGAACAAGACGTAGAAAAGGCAAAGAAAAACATCGAAGCCGCCTCTTCTAAACAACTTGAAGAAGTCAAGTTGAGAGAATTTTCCAATCTAATGTCAAAATTATGATTATTATAAATATTAACACGAACCAATTTACTATAAATTTTTAGGAGTTTCAAATGAGTAACGAAGAAATTACAAACCAAGATGAAGTTCTGGAAGAAGTAGAACAGCAGGATGAACTTGTTGAGACTCCAGAAGCAAAAGTGGAAGAAGTCCAAGAAGATAAAATGCCTTCTACTAAGTCTGGAATGATCAAAGCATTGTTTGACAAAGTTAACGGTATGAAAAAAGAAGAAGTCACCGCTAAGTATAACGATTTAATGGGTGTTGCTGAAGCAGAAGATTTAGGTGGGCCAACCCCAACTGATTCTGATGTCGAAAAAGATGAAGTTGGTAAAAAGAAAAAGAAGATAAAACCATCTGATATTCCAGAAATCAATGTCAAAGAAGACATCGAAGCATTGGTTCAGGGAGAAGAACTTTCCGAAGATTTCAAAGCAAAAGCTTCTACAATTTTTGAAGCAGCTGTTTATCAGAAAGTTTTGGAAGCTGTAACACAAAAGACCGAAGAACTAGAAGAAGAATCCAACAAGAATCTTCAAGAAGAAATCATCTCCTTTAGAGATGAGTTGACAGAAAAAGTTGACGGATACTTGAATTATGTTGTTGAAGAATGGATGAAAGAAAACGAACTAGCACTCGACAGTTCACTTAGAAGTGAAATTACAGAAGAGTTCATTACTGGTTTGAAAGGTCTATTCACAGAACATTACATCGAAGTTCCAGAAGAAAAAGTAGACATGGTTGAGAACTTATTTGACCGCGTTGAGGAATTAGAAACTAAGTTAAATGGTAAAATTGAAGAAAATGTTAAGGTCACAAGCGAACTTAACGAATATCGCAAAAACAAGATTGTCGAAGAAGTTAGTAATGACCTTGCTGACACACAATCTGAAAAGTTGAAGACACTTACAGAAGGTGTTTCAATCGAAGAAGGCGATGTTGAAGATTTTGAAAGTAAAGTAAAACAGATTAAGGAAAGTTATTTCCCTAGTCAAGTTAAAAAGGATGAAGTTATCAGTGAAGAAAATGTTAGTTCAGAAGAACAAGAGGAAACTCCTGTTGAGATGGGTAACATTATGGAAGCATATAGCAAAGCTATTGCTCGTAATTAAATATTACAATTTTTTAATCCATATTATAGGAGTAAAATAATATGAAACTAGAACAAAGTTTATCTGAAAAGTGGGCTCCAGTTTTGGATCATCCAGATCTTCCTAAGATCACGGATAGTCACAAACGTGCCGTTACAGCTATGTGTCTTGAGAACACAGAACACCAATACGCTCAAGATCAAGCAATGCAATCTGGTGGCGGGTTGTTGTCGGAATCAACACCAACAACAATTAATGCTTTGACATCCACTAACCCATCTTTAGGTGGTGTTGCTGGAAACTCAGTACAAACAGCAGGTTTGAATTTTGCAGATCCAGTTTTGATCTCAATGGTTCGACGTGCTATGCCTCAGTTAGTTGCATATGACGTTTGTGGTGTACAACCAATGTCTGGGCCAACAGGTCTTATTTTCGCACTCAAAAGTCGTGTTAATACAATGGCTGGAGCTGAAATGCCTGGTGTTAATGCTGATACAGTCGCAAGTGAATCTGGTACGCCAGGACACTCATCTGGTGACTTAGTTAAAACGCCTGGTCTTTTGATCACAGCTGCTGATGGTACTGCACAAACTGGTAACGAATATTCCGCATCAAGTGCTCTGGAAACAGACGGTGGTGAAGGTGATATTGCTGGTGAAATGTCCTTCTCAATAGAGAAGATTTCTATCGCTGCTGGTACACGAGCTCTTAAAGGTTCGTATTCTATGGAATTAGCACAGGATTTACGTGCTGTTCATGGATTGGATGCAGAAGCAGAACTTGCTAACATTCTTTCTAGTGAAATCCTAGTTGAGATCAACCGTGAAGTAATTCGTAAGATTTACATAAACGCTGCAGCTGGTGCTCAAATTGGAACAACAACTGCTGGAATTTTTGACCTTGACACCGATTCTAACGGTCGTTGGATGGTTGAAAAATTCAAAGGTCTGATGATGCAGATTGAAAAAGATGCTAACCAGATTGGTAAAGACACTCGTAGAGGTAAAGGAAATATCCTTATGACATCTTCTGATGTTGCTTCCGCCCTTCAAATGGCTGGAATGTTGGATTATTCTCCTGCAATGAGTACTGATATTAATTCAGATACATCCTCTTCCACATTTGCTGGTGTTCTTAATGGTCGATATAAAGTTTATGTTGATCCTTATGCAGATGCAAATGCACAAGAGTTCTATTGTGTTGGTTACAAGGGTGATTCACCTATGGATGCTGGTATATTCTACTGTCCTTACGTTCCATTGCAAATGGTTCGTGCAGTTGATTCAGCTAGTTTTCAACCACAAATTGCTTTCAAGACACGTTATGGTCTAGTTGCTAATCCATTTGCTGAAAATGCAAGTGCTTCAACTGGTCGTATGACAGGTGTTCTTGGAACCAATCCTCACTTGAACGTTTATTACAGAAAAGCTGCTATTAGCAACTTGATGTAATCCGTTCCCTACATATAGTAGGATTGTAAAAGGGAGTAGAGAAATCTGCTCCCTTTTTTTGTTTGTAGTCATTTTCTTGTGAGAATAAAATGTTGATAGTAATAGGTAATGGTTATTCTAAAACCATTTCCGATGTAACCCTCTTCAATAACCACACTACATACGGTTGTGATTATATCTACAATCGAGTCATTCCAGATAATCTAGTTAGTGAGAATATTGGAATAACTGTAGAACTTATCGCTAACGGTCACACCAAAAAACACGTTTGTCATTTCAGAAATTTTACTCTCATTCCAAGTTTTCATTATGACATGATGAAACAAACTACGGATAAGAGAATGAAAATCGCAGAGAACGAACCAACCACAGAAAATTTTATACAATTTGCTCACGAAGGAATGATGTATTTTCTTTGGATAGATTCTAACGATTTGACAAAAAACATTGATTGGTGGGGAAATGAATATGATGATTGGATTACAGAAACAGTTGCTCTGAGAATATCTTGTTTGGAAAATCCAAACGAAACATTGTATTGTGTGGGTTATGATTATTTTCACAATCAAACAAGTTCGGGTGTTTATCTTGGTTCATCTACGACTATTTCTAATGTTGAGAGTCAAGATTGGATTGTTCAACATAGGAAAATAGAAGAAGAGTTTCCAAATAATAATTTCGTATTTGTTGGTAAAGATATCTCATATCCAGAGTTTGAAAAAATGTTACATAAATAGTAATATAACACAAAAGGAATCTATGGCCGCATCAAACAAAGTACCAGACAATTTAAATTATCTTTCCAATATAAGTTTCCGTCTATCGATAGAGGATGCTCCACATCTTACTTGGTTTTGTCAATCAGTAAATGTTCCCGGCGTTTCTATAGATGCGGTTGATATTGCCACTCCATTTGCAAATATACCTTATGCTGGTTCCAATGTTTCATTTGAAGAGTTGTCAGTATCTTTTATAGTTGATGAACATTTAAAAAACTGGACTGAAATATATGACCGTATTATTGCATTAGGTTTTGCTGAAGGTCACGAAAAATATAGATTGCTTAAAGAAAAAAACAGTTTAACTCCTAGAGGTGGAACAGTATCTACTATTGTTCTTACTATTTTAACAAGTGGAATGAATCCACAAATGGAATTTCATTTCTACGAAGCGTTTCCATTAACAATATCATCTTTGGATTTCAGTAGTGCTGCTACTGATGTTGAATATTTTACTGCTACAGCAACATTTCGTTACACAAATTATGAGATAAAGAATTTACTGAATAACTAAAATTATGGAACTTGAAAAAATTATGTTGATGTGGGAAGAAGATGCTCACATTGATGACAAAGACTTGGATAATGAGTCTCTAAACATACCCAATGTACACCAAAAATATCTAGACATCTATTCTAAAGAGAAACGAAAAATGAGTGACCTTGAAACTCATTGGAAAGTCCTCTTTCAGCAACGATGGGAAGTTGTCATTTCTAAGAACGGAAAGGCTCCTGACCATAACATTAGAGTATCCAAGACAGAGTTAGAACGTCACTATGTCGGTGCTGATGAAGTTTTACAGAAGGCCGAAAAGATTATGAACGGACAAAAAGGTAAAGTTGAGTATCTAAAATCTGTTCTTTCTATGATTGAGAATAGAAGTTTTCACATCAACAATGCAATCAATTGGAGAAAATTCGTTGCAGGTCTTGGATGACCACACAGATATTGATGGAAAAGGATACTGAGGTATTCGTTAGACTTATCTGTGAACCTCATGTGAAGATGGAGTTGAATCATTATTTTAGATTCAGGCCAAAGGGTTATCAGTTCATGCCCATGTTTAGAAGAAAAAAATGGGATGGATACGTTTACCTTTTCAATATGGATAGTAACAGAATCTATTATGGTCTTATTCCAGAGATAAAAAGATTTTCAAATGACCGTGAATATGAGATTATAGATAATACAGGGGATATTCTTGAACCAATATCCAACGATGAATACTTTAATTTTCTTACATCATTTCCTTGTGAATACAAACTCAGAGATTACCAAAGTCTTGCAGTCAGACATTCGATAGACAAAAAACGATGTGTATTATTGTCACCAACTGCTTCTGGGAAATCTCTTATCATTTACTATTTGATTCGATATTACTTTCCTGAAAAATCATTGGTCATTGTTCCTACTCTTTCATTAGTAAGTCAGATGTATTCAGACTTTGAGGCATACGCAAAGGCAGACAAAACGTTTGAGGTCGAAAATTTCGTCCACAAAATATTTGGTGGTCAAGAGAAAGAGACAGACAAACCAATCATCATTTCAACATGGCAATCACTTTATGGACTGAACAAGGATTTCTTTAGTGATTTTAGTTTGGTAATAGGAGATGAAGCACATCTTTACAAAGCTCGTTCTCTTACTACAATAATGAAGAATTTGGAAAATACACCTCATCGGATTGGAACTACAGGAACATTAGATGAAGTTGAAGTACATAAATTAATACTTGAAGGGTTGTTTGGTTCTACAAAAAAAGTGACTAGCACCAAAGAACTTATCAAGAATAAGACGTTATCATCGATTGCTATAAAATGTCTTATTCTTAAATATACTAAAAAAGAATGTATCACAGTATCAAAACTGAACTATCAAGAAGAAATAGACTTTCTAGTAAGTCACCCAAAGAGAAATAATTATATTTGTAATTTGGTAAAAGGTCTAACTGGAAACACATTAGTTTTATTTCAGTTGATTGAAAAACATGGTAATATTCTACATTCAATACTGGAAGAAATCATCGATCCTTCCAGAAAAATCTTTTTTGTTTATGGAGGAACAGATGCAGATACAAGAGAAAAAGTCAGAGAACTTATCGAGAAGGAAAAGGATGCTATTATATGTGCAAGTTATGGTGTATACAGTACCGGCATCAACATTAGGAATCTTCACAACATTGTTTTCGCTTCTCCTTCTAAGAGTCGTATTAGAAACTTACAATCGATAGGTAGAGGTCTGAGAAAGTCAGATACCAAAGAATCAGCAAGTCTTTATGATATTTCTGATGATTTGTCTTATAATGATAGAAAGAACTACACTTTGAATCACTTTTCGGAAAGAATAAAAATCTATAGTTCTGAACAATTTCCTTATAAAATCTATGTAGTAAATCTCAAAGGATAATATGGCATCACGGAAATATATAAAACTTTCGACAGGAGAAGAAATTCTGGCTGTGTACTTGAAACCAACCGATGGGTTCTTTAATCTAAAGCATCCAATACAAATAACTCATGTATTTGAAAAAGATGAGGAGGGGGTTCGTTTTACGAAATGGATACCTTATACGGATGATGATATAATTCCTGTAGCCGCAAAGTATGTGGTGACAATGACAAGTTTATCTAAGAAGATGACAAAACTGTATAATGAAATACTTCTAGAACAGGGAAGAGAAGAGGGAGAGGATGAATTTGAATCATTAGAAGTAACAAACAGTTTGATTAACTAGCTGCTGCTGCATTCATTTATCAATGACTACAGAGTCAATATACCATGCCACGGCAAAAATGTCAAGGCTTTATTATCAGAATAACAAAAAAATAACACTTGACTTTATCGATATAACTTGTTATAATAGTATATTATCAACAATTACTACTAAAGGATTCATATGGCTAGACCAAGAACAAAACAACATTATGTAGACAATGAAAAGTTTCTAATAGTCATGGGAGAATATAGAGGTGAATATCTCAAGTCAGTTAATGACGGAGATGAACGTAAACCTCAACTACCAGATTACGCAGGTGAATGTTTCCTCAAAATAGCAGAAAGATTATCTCATAGACCAAATTTTATAAATTATGCATTTCGTGAAGAGATGGTAAGTGATGGAATAGAAAATTGTGTGATGTACGCTAGTAATTTTAATCCAGAAAAATCCAAAAACCCATTTGCTTATTTCACTCAGATTATATACTACGCCTTCCTAAGAAGAATCGAAAAAGAAAAGAAACAACTTTATATAAAATACAAACAAATGGATGAGTATAATTCTATAGAAGATAATTCCGATATGGAAAATATGACTGCTGGTGAACAGAGTGGTATAGCAGCAGGAGCAACCTTGATGACTGTAGATAAACGTGCTAATATATACGATTTCATCTATCAGTTTGAGGAAAAGAAAAGAGCAAAGAAAAAACCTAAAGTAGTAACAAAGAAAAAAGATGATGCTATTTTAGAACTATCTCCCCTGACTGCCTTTATGAGAGCTTGTGTATGAAGATCGCTTTGCTGACAGACACCCACTTTGGTGCTAGAAACGATAGTCTCTTGTTTCTAGACTTCTTTCGCAAGTTCTACGAAAATACATTTTTCCCTACTCTAAAAGAGAGAGGAATAACAGAAGTTATTCATTTGGGTGATGTGGTTGATAGACGGAAATTCATCAACTATAAAACTCTCAATTCAATGAAAGAGATATTTTTTCACCCTCTCAAGGAAATGGGTGGAAATGTCAAAATTATTGTTGGTAATCACGACATCTATTACAAGAATACTCTCAAGGTCAATTCAATGGAAGAATTGACAAAGGGAATGGATCATGTGACAGTATATTCTGACCCTTGTGAAGTATCTCTGACTGAAGACCACAAGGTATTATTTCTGCCATGGATATGTGCTGACAACGAAGACAAATCAAAAGAACTCATTGAGAAGACAAGAACTAAAGTAGCGTTTGGTCATTTACAAATTGTGGGAATAGAACAAGATAAAGGTTCTTTTGCAATGGAAGGTCATTCGATACCAATGTTCAAGGCATTCCAAAGAGTGTTTTCTGGCCACTTTCATCATCGTTCTATTACTGGAAATATCACATATCTTGGTAATCCATATGAAATAACATGGAGTGATTACAATGACAAAAGAGGGTTTCACATCTATGACACAGAAACAATGGAAACAGAGTTCATAGTAAATCCTTATTCGATGTTTCATAAAATATATTACAATGATGAGAAAAATGATTATGGTGACCTCTCAAAATATGAAGATACTTATGTAAAAATAATTATTGAAAACAAAGACAACAATTATTTGTTTGAAATACTAATGGATAAGTTGATTGATGCTGGAGCTAGTAATATTTCGGTGGTTGATAATCTTTTTGACATCGAAGATTTAGGAGATGATATAGATGGAATAGAAGATGTCGAGGATACAATGAGTGTAATTCGTAACTGTGTAGATGGATTACAAATTAAAAACAAAGAAGATTTGAATAAATTGATGCAAGATCTGTACGGAGAGGCATTAACTATGGAGACAGTATAATGAACAGACAAGAAAGAAGAAAACAAGAAAAAATATCCAAAAAAGAAAATGATGCTCTTTCACTTGAAATGCCAATAGATTTGTTACAGCCTTGGTCGGTTCCTTTGATGAGAACAAAGTTACCACCATATGTTTTAGACAGAATGATTGAAATTTCCGATGATATGATATCAGATGAAAAATCTATAAGTCATGGAGCCAGACTTGCTGGTCAAATAAAAACAGAATTGACTGTAGATACTGAACTTTTGAAAAAAAATGATTTGGATAAGTTTTTTCATGCTATGATTAAACAGTTTGTAATCTTCGCAAAAATTCAACAATCTCCCTATAATGTAGAAACCATTCAGAAAGAAACATGGTTGTCCCAAATGTTGTCAATGTGGGTTGTTTCTCAAAAAACAGGAGAATATAATCCTATTCACTTTCACACAGAATGTCAAATTTCTGCTGTAATGTATCTCAAAGTTCCAAAATTTTTACCATCCGAAAAAGAACATAGACAGCATGATGATGGATCTATTACCTTTATATCAAACGCGTCATTAGATAAAGATTTTTCGCATCCCAATATGACAATACGGCCAGTAGTTGCTGATTTTTTTATTTTTGGGTCTAACCAATTACATTCAGTCAATCCTTACTGGTGCGAAGAGGGAGATTCAGAAAGAAGAAGTGTATCTTTTAATGCTAATTTTATGTCTCAAACTGACTATTACAACGAACAAAAGAAAAAAGAGTTGTTAGAAGGTCAATCGTGAGTAACAGACAAGAAAGAAGACGAGCTGAGAGAGATGCTAAAAAAGAAAAAGGAGGGATGAATCCGTTACTATTACAAATGCCATTAAAAATGTTACAGCCTTGGTCTGTTCCAGTGATGCATACAAAATTGCCGGATGAAATTTTACAAAAAATGATTGACATCAGTGACAGGGTAATTGATGATAAAAAATCTTTAAGTCATGGTCATAATCTTGCTGGACAAATAGAAACAGAATTATTAGTAGACCATGAGATTTTGAAGATGACTAAAGTATATGAATTTTTTCACGATGTAATTCAACAGTATGTAATTCAACAAAAATGTCAACAGTATCCATTTAATGTAGAAGAAATTAAAAAGGAAACTTGGTTAGTCCAAATGTTATCAATGTGGGTAGTTTCTCAACAACCAAATGAATATAATCCTATTCATATACATACTCAATGTCAACTTTCTTGTGTGATGTATCTCAAAGTTCCAAAATTTGAACCGTGCAAAAAAGACCATAGAGATATGGATGACGGCGCTATTACTTTTGTGTCAAATTCTTCAAATGACACGGAGTTTTCTCAACCTTCATTAACACTAAGACCTGCTGTTGGTGATTTTTTTATTTTTGGAGCCAAACAACAACACATGGTATATCCTTATCGTTGTGAAGAAGGTGACACTGAACGTAGAAGTATTTCATTCAATGCTAATTTTATATCTCAAACAGATTATAACAAAACTCAAAAGGAAAAGAAAGTATGACAAACTATTCACAAGATGAAGACGATAGAAGAAGAGACAGACAGGAACGAGCTGATAGATCGAATGTGTTCACTAAAGAACGAAATCGAACTCAATCAGTTGAAATTGGTAAAGATGAAACCCCCCACACAGCAGTTGATATAGAACTTTCAGATGAAGATTTTATGGGGGTTGCTCTTCAGGCACATGAGAGAGATATTACTTTTAACAAGATGGTTGGTATTATTTTGAAAGATGTTATAAAACAATCAGAACATAAATTTGAACATGGCAATAAACCACATCTTCTTAATGAGGGTAAGTGATAATTTTTAAAAAGATTACTTGGAGTAATTTTCTAAGTACAGGAGATGTTCCTACTACTGTCTTTTTCGATAGGTCACCCACAACACTTATTATTGGTGAAAATGGTTCGGGAAAATCTACTATCTTAGATGCTCTTACCTTTGTATTGTTCGGTAAAGCGTTTCGTAATATCAACAAATCTCAACTAGTGAATACCATCAACGAAAAAGCATTGATGGTTACGATTGATTTCTCTATCGGTAATAAAGACTTTACTGTTCGTAGAGGTGTGAAACCAAATGTATTTGAAATACTACAAGGTGGTAAGATGTTTGACCAACTGGCAAACAATCGTGACTACCAAGAATATTTGGAAAAGGTGATACTGAAGTTGAACTACAAATCATTCACTCAGATTGTTGTTTTGGGGAGTTCCACATTTGAACCATTCATGCAACTGAAACAATCTGACCGTAGAACCATTGTCGAAGACTTGCTTGACATTCAGATATTTTCTTCTATGAATACTTTGCTCAAGGTGAAAAACTCTGAGCTGAAAACGTCTATCATGGAGAATGAAACTAAGAGAGATTTGAATGTATCCAAAATATCGATGCAGAAGAATTATATCAAAAGACTCTCAGAAGACAACCAATCTGATATTCTAAAAAAAGAATCAGACATTTCGACTTTTGAAAATCAGAAAACAACAGCTGTAGATTCTCTCACATCTTATCATAGTGATATTGAGACATTGAGTAGTAGACTTTTCTCTGAGGATAAAGTTCAATCAAAAAACTCTGAGTTCAGCAATCTCCAAAATCAAATCCAAATCAAGTTAAAGCAAGATCAGAAGGAAATCAAGTTCTACGAGAAAAACGATACTTGCTCAACTTGTAAACAACTCATAGACAATGAATTCAAGGAAGAAAAAATCTCTACTCTTTCTACTAGTATCGTAGAGAAAGAAAACGGACTAGGAAAAATATCAGATGAAATACAACAACTGAAAATACAACTTGAGGAATTTCGTAATATTGGAAGACAGATTTCGGAAAAGAATAATCAACTTGCTTCTACTAAATCTCAAATTCAGTCATTGGATAACAACATCGATAGAACACAACGAGACATCAATGAATTAAAAGATAAGAAAAAACTTGACAATTCAGAACTAAATGTGTTACAATTATTAGAGAGTGAGTTAGTAGAGTTACAGAAAGATTACGAAGAACAATGTGACACTAAGCAACTATACAATTACGCTAATGAGTTGTTGAGAGATTCTGGAATAAAGACAAAGATTATTCGGCAGTACGTTCCTATAATTAACAAGTATGTGAATAAATACTTGAACGAACTAGAATTTCTAATAAACTTTTCTATTGATGAAAATTTTAATGAAACGATACGTTCTCAGTATCGTGATGAATTTTCCTATTCTTCTTTCTCTGAGGGTGAGAAAATGAGAATTGACTTAGCATTACTGTTCACATGGAGAATGGTCGCTAAACTCAAAAACAGTGTGAATACAAACCTTTTGATTTTGGATGAGGTATTTGATTCATCTTTGGATGCTGATGGAACTGAAGCTTTCCTGAAAATACTCAATTCACTTGATGATAATACGAATGTGTTTGTAATTTCCCATAAGGGTGAAATTTTATATGACAAGTTTCGGTCAACGATAAAGTTTCTAAAAGAAAAACAATTTAGTAAAATAGAGGTAGTGTGAGTGATTTAGTATGTGAACTGGTGAAAGAAGATGACCCTTTTTTAAAAGAAATACCAGAGGCGTTTGATTTCGATAATCCTCAAGTTGACTCTGAGAAATTGGTTGACCAGATTAAAGAGAATATGATACACCATAGAGGAGTTGGCCTGTCAGCAAATCAAATTGGAATACCACTTAAAGTTTTTGGTTTTTTGTTTGATGATAAAATAACAGTAACTTTTAATCAAGAGATATTAGAATGGAGTGAAGAAACAATATATATGAGAGAAGGATGTTTGTCTTTTCCTGGCTTATATTTTCCTGTTACAAGAGCGGAAACTATAGCTGTTCAGTTTCAAGCTTTTGATGGAGGAGAACAAGCTGGAAGTTTAACAGGATTATCATCGATTGTATATCAACATGAGATGGAACATATGAATGGTGACCTTTTTATTCAGGGGGCATCGAAATACAAATTAAAACAAGCTATGAAAAAACGTGGCAAATACTTAAATAAAATAAATAAACAAGAGAAGGAATAAAATGGCAGAATCTAAAGGTATAAAAGAAACCAAAGAAGTTATGGAGTTTATTTTTTCATTCGTAGACGCGATTGGAAAAGCAAAAGCGGATGATAAGTTTTCTTGGACAGATGCGAGATATTTCATTGACCCTGTTAAAAAACTCTTTGAAGCAGTTGACAATATCGAAGAAGTAATTCCAGAAATCACAGATATTGATGATGAAGAATATGATATATTAGTTGAATACGTCAGGGAAAAATGGGATTATGACGAAGAAAATCTGGAATGGGTTGTTGATACTGCCATCGAAGCGGGTAGAAGTATTCTCACACTCGTTACGATGTCTGACAAAAAAGCATAGTGAGTATAAACAAAACAATCAACAGATTTTGGCGTGATTGGGCGGCCCTAGTATATCTTTGGATTTGTCTATGTGACTTTTTCGTAGGGCCAGTCGTTTGGAATATGCAGATGAACGACTATTGTGTAGATATGGTCGCAAAAGGTCTGGTCTGTGATGCATCACGCTGGATACCTTTAACTTTAGAAGGTGGTGGAATCCTACACATTTCATTTGGAGCAATTTTAAGTGCAACAGCTTGGAAGAAAAAAGAAGAGATGGATGTTCACCATAGTAGGAATGATTCTACTACTTAGCGGGTGTGCAAAGAGTGCAGAAGAGTCGGGTGCAACAAGTGGTGGTAAGTCAACTCTACCAGTTACAGTATCCGCACTAGTTGAACACGCAGAGTATTGTGAATCAATCTATGATACTGGTGGAACAGAAATAGACAATCTTGCTTATGAAGTGAAGACTGATGGTGGAATAACTATAATTGTGATTAGAGGAACTGACAACACTGATAATGTAGTGTCAGATATTGATATAAGAATGATAAAGGATGATATTTTAGACATATATCTTCACAAAGGATTTAAAGATGCATCTACAACAATCATTCAAGAAGTTGACAAGTACTATCAATTAGAACATACAGTATACGTTACTGGTCACAGTTTAGGTGGAGCCATTGCTCAGATTATAGGTATGTGGTTGCACAAGAGAGGTCATAATGTTCAGGTTTTCTCTTACGGATCACCAAAAGTATCTTCTCAAGTTCTTGTTTCAGGACAACCCACTCATTGGCGTGTGGTTCGCCTTAGCGATCCTGTTACTTTTAGTCCTACTTACCCTTATGTTCACACAGGGGTATTTGTGAATAGTCAGACTTTGGATTGGGGCCCAGATAATGATAACGGTCTGATTTCTAAAACGGATGGTTTAGACCATTCAATTTCAAAATATGTAACTACGTTGAAGGAGCAGTTATAAGATGGCAAATGATGTAAAAGTATTGAAACTAACTACTGGAGAAGAACTGATATCAAGAATGGAAGAAAGTTCGGATGGATTTTTAATATTAGAAGAACCAAGAGCTCTTCAGACGATGGCACCAACTGCTTCTGGGCAAGTGGGGATTGGTCTAGTGCCTTGGAGTGTCGCTGGGAAGATTGATAAAATTACTTTAGATAATAAACACGTTATAGTAATTCTTGAACCTAAGAGAGATATGGAAAATATGTATCTTTCAGCGGTAACAGGATTGACTTTACAATGAGATATCAAGTTATGATTGGTGATATACCTTATTTTAGAACTAACGACAAACAACAAGCTTTAGCCGCAGTTGCTAAAGTTTTCAATAAAGGTCACGAAGATGTTTACCTTCATGGTGGCCGAATAGGAAAATGGTGGAGCGAATAATATGCCAATATATGAATATAAATGTGAAGTATGTGAAAAAATAACTGAAGAGTTTGATAAAATTACATCAACAATTAAAACAATAAAATGTCATCTATGCGAACAACCAGCTAATAGAATCATGAGTTTGGGAAGTTTTCGACTTTCTGCAGGTGGCGGAATACCAAGTCAGACTGAAATTAACGGATTGGTGCAAGAACAATTGCCCGGATTTACAAACAACAGTCTTCAAGAGTTATCAAACGCGGTTGCAACCGAAAAAGAGTGATTAATATGCCAATATATGAATATCAATGTGAAGTGTGTGAAGAAATAACTGAAGAGTTTGATAAAATTACTTCAACAACTAAAACAATAGAATGTTCCCTTTGCGGACAACCATCAACTAGAATAGTAAGTTTGGGAAGTTTTCATCTCAAAGGTGGGGGTTGGTACAAAGATGGATATAGTGATAAAAAATCAATGTCCAAAGAGGAAAAGATTGAAAGATCTACAGTCAAAACCGAAAGTACCAATACTAAAACAGGGAAAAAAACAACTCTCTCTGAAAAACCTCTCGACAAAAAAGCACCCGAAGCCAGATCGATTGCCGATAGTTAATTTCTACACACAACACGATCAAGTTTTAATTATCGGTGACTCAATAGATTATAAAAAACTTGACATTACTCTGCCTTATTGTTATATTAATACTATAATTACAAAATAAAAAATTCTAACAGGAAAGATTATGAGGACACGAAAAAGTTTATTGAATGAAATGCTTTGTTTATCAGAAGTCCGCGGAACTCTTGATATCTCTAGTAATACGGAGATTGAAGGAAGATTGAGAGAAATTGACATTGAAATAAAAAATTTAAAAAAGGAAAATAATAATGATATTGGTTGATATGAGTCAAATACTATTTGCATCGGCATCTATGTCTATGAAAAACGGTAAAGCAGATATAAACATTATTAGACACATGACATTGAATAGTCTAAAAAAGTATAGAAAAGAACATCATGATGAATATGGAGAATTGGTTATATGTTGTGATGGAAAACACTCTTGGAGAAAAGAATTTTTCCCACAATACAAAGCAATGAGAAAATCGGGAAGAGAAGCTTCATCCGTGAATTGGAGTGAAGTTTTTGAGATTTTTAATCAACTAAAGAATGAGATCAAAGAAAACTTTCCTTATCGTGTAATCCATGTCGATACCGCTGAAGCAGATGATGTCATCGGTACTCTGGTGCTTAGAAAAAGAGAAGAGGGAGAAAAGACATTAATTATTTCATCTGATAAAGATTTTATTCAACTACAACGAGAGAAAAACGTTTATCAATATTCTCCTACTACAAAGAAATTTCTGAATGGTGTTGACCCACAAGAATATTTGAAAGAACATATTTTACGAGGTGATAAAGGTGATGGAATTCCAAATGTGCTGTCTGATGACAATGTTATTGTTGATAGAATACGGCAAACACCTATAACTAAAAAGAACCTTGAAGTGTGGATGGAAGGTTCATTACCAAAAGAACACTCTGAAAGACACGAAAGAAATACTGAACTTATCGACTTGAGGTATACTCCGTGGCACTTACAGAATACAATATTGGAACAGAAGGAGCAGAAACCAGTTGGTAACAGAAATAAATTACCTGCTTATTTCAAAGAACACAAATTGGAAGTGTTGTCAACTCACATAAGAGATTTTTGAAGTAGACGGATGAAAAGAGTTGTGGAGGCTCTTCTCACCCTAACATCAACAGTCTTCCAAAGAAGAGTGCTATGTCTATCAATATTTATCATTATGAAAGATGAAGACTTTATAAATACTTCTATGAAAACATTCTCCCAATATCTAGAAGAAAAACTTATACTTTACGGTCAAGGCAAGAAATATGGCCAGATAGTTTTTCTCGCAGGAGGAGCTGGCAGTGGTAAAGGATTTGCGATTTCTAACTTTATGGAAAAAGAGAAGTTCAAAATCCGTGACGTAGATGAGTGGAAAACCGCCTATATGAAAATGGCTGATCTACAAGGCAAACATCCAGAGATAAAGGGATTGAATCTGAAAAATCCGAAGGATGTTTATAAAATTCATATGTTTATCAAAAAACTTGGTATCAAAGACAAATCCCTCGACATTATGCTTGCTGATTCTAATACAGACAGACTTCCTAATATCATGTTTGACATCACAATGAAAGATGTTTCAGATATAGGAGATATCATACCTAAACTTGAAAAGGCGGGATATGACTCAAAAAATATTCATCTTACATGGGTATTGACAGATTATTCGGTTGCGATTATCAACAACAGAAGTAGAGACAGAGTTGTTCCAGAAGACATAATGCTACTCTCACATGAAGGAGCAGCAACTAGTATGTATGGTGTAATCAAGGGAAAACTTCCAAGAGGTCTCAACGGAGGTGTTAGAGTTGTTCTGAATAACAGAGAAAACACCATTCCTTATGTTGACCCCAAAACAAAGAAAAAAGTAAAAACCAAAACTGGTAACATTATTGTTACAGATTTTACCTACCTTACCTTCAAGAAAGAAGGAAAAACGATTGCTCCAGAAGCCGATGTGAAGAAAGAGGTCATGGGCTGGATTGCTGCAAACGTTCCCAAAACAAAACTCACCAAAGATTTTTCTTATTCAGAGTAAGAAAAGACTTGACAAACGTCCCATCACAACGTATAATAGTACTTGAAAGTGAGGAAAATGTCAAAAACATTGAAGAAAATAAGAAAAGAAATGCTAAAGAAGTATTCGGGAAAAATAACCGGATATGAACATCTTGACGATGGAACAGGCGATTATTCAAAAGAACCTGCTGGATTGGAAGATGGAACAGATGCATTGGTATCAAATTACAAAAATATTACTCCAGGCGAAGAAAAGACTTGACAAAGAGTTGATGTCTTGGTATAATATAAGTATAGTGAGGTTAAGAAATAACCATTTTTTTGAGATTATATTATGATGAAAAAAACAGACCTAGTAGAACAGAAGTCGATGTTGGCCAAACTGATGGCCGCAGAAAACATTACTGTTGAACACAAGAAAATCCCTACCGCAGCATTCGATGTAAAAAATCGAGTCCTCTATCTACCTATTCTAAAATGGAAGCCTGGTTCAGATGTTTACGATCTGTTCTGTGCACACGAAGTCGGCCATGCACTTTGGACTCCTTTTGACGGATGGCATTCTTCTGTAAGTGAAAAAGGTAAAGGTTACAAATCCTTTCTGAACGTTATAGAAGACGCTCGTATCGAAAAGAAAATCAAGAGAAAATTTGCTGGAGCTCGTAAATGTATGTTGGGCGGATACAGTGAACTGATGAACGAAGATTTTTTCGGATTACGAAAGATGGGTGTCAATGCTAATGATCTTGGTTTGATTGACCGTATCAATCTTTACACTAAAGCTGGAACTCAGTATTCGATTGAGTTTACTGATGAAGAGCGAGAGTGGGTTGAAAAAGTTGAAAGAACTGAAACATGGGAAAATGTCGTTGAAGTTACCGATGCTCTTTATGAGTGGTGTAAAGAAAACGAATCTGAAACTGATAATAGTTATGGTGATTTTGATGAAGATGATTTAGAAGATTCCGAAGAAGAATACGAAGATGATTACGAAGATGAATCTGGAGAAATGTCAGACATAAAAGATGAATCTGATGAAGAAAACGAAGAAGATTCTGATAGGTCAGACAAAACTTCTAACAAGTCATCTGAAAATAAATCCAAAGATGGTAAACCCTCAAAAGAGTTAGATAATTTTGAAGGTGGAACTCATAGTGACGGAATGGATAATGGTATTCCAGAAGAACCTTCTTCTTTGACTGATGATAACTTTCGTGAGAGAGAAGAAGAAATGTCAGATATGAGTGATGAAGTAACTATTCCTAACTATTTGACATTTCCAAAAATTAATACAGAAGCAATTGTTATTGACCATAAAGTTATTCATAAAGAACTGACTGATTATTACAATGACCGCGAAGGTGCAATAGATGCTGGAAACGAATTGTTGAAAACGTTCAAAAAGAACAGTGGTAAAATGATTAGTTACATGGTCAAAGAATTTGAAATGAAGAAAGCTGCTGACATTCATCGTAGAGCATATTCTTCTAAAAAAGGTACACTCGACATGAATAAGATTCACGCTTACAAATATAGTGAAAATCTTTTCCGTCAGATTACTTCTTTACCAGAAGGTAAAAATCATGGTATGGTGATGTTCATAGATTGGTCTGGTTCGATGAATGGTTACATGAAAGAAACAATTGAACAGTTGATAAACTTGACTATGTTCTGTTCTAAAGTTCAGATACCATTTGAAGTTTATGCTTTTACTGACCATTACAGAGATCATACTGAAAACAGTAACAGTTATGGTTTCATGAGAGATAATTTTAAATATTATGAAACCCCTGCTAGAAAGAGAACAGCAAACTACAAAACGAATGATTTGATAATCAATCAACATTTACGATTGATGTCATTGTTCAACTCTAAAATGAAAAACCGAGAATTGACTGAAGCATACAGAAATATATTGTTGGTTTCCGATACGTTTGCAAATTATTATGGTTGGAGAGATCATCCTTATTATGGAGCACCAGACAATTTTTATTTGGGTGGAACACCATTAGACTCAACAATTGTTTGTGCTAAGACAATCGTGGAAGAGTTTAAGACCAAGACAAAAGCTCAAATCGTCAATGTCGTATTTCTTTCTGATGGTCAGAGTAACAGACATATGGATTATCTCACCTCTGAAAATCTTACAAAAAGTGTAAGTAAAAGAAGTTTACATATTGATGATGTCAAAACTAGAACAAGAGTTTATCCTACAAGAAAAAATGGTAAACAAATGGATACAACTTCTATCTATCTCTTGGCTCTCAAAGAACAATTGGGAATAAATCTTCTTGGATTTTTCCTGACTTCTAGTTCCACTAGAAGAACCGCTAGTGATATTGGTTGGATTATGGAACGATATCCAACTGATGAAGAAGTTACAAAGTTTCGTAAAGAAAAGTTTTTGATTGAAACAGAAACATCTTACGATGAACTTTACATTATCAATACCAAAAGTCTTCAGATTGATGGTGTTGACCACATGGATAAAGTTGAAGTCGGTGCGACTAAAGCGGTAATCCGTAGAGCATTGAAAAAGAACACAAGTGGTAAGTTACAGAATCGTGTTCTTCTCAACGCTTTTATCAAAAAAGTTGCTTGATGTGGAGAAAAGACTTGACAAAGAGTTGATGTCTTGTTATAATATAAGTATGGAAGTGAGAAGAGATGACTTTTCTCATATTATGTGAACCCTCTCTTGAGAGATTTTGTTATGAAGAAAATTAAACTATCCCCAGCAAAAATAAAATTTGTGAAATGTGCTCAATCTCTTTACGGAGAAGAAGCTGTCATTTCTAAGAAACAAGTTCAGGATGTAACCAGTGATCACAATTTGGGTTTACCAAGTTGGTTTACACGTTCTCCCTTTACGGTTAATCGGGGTATGTATAGACTTCCTAATCTGGATGGAAATTTAGATATCGAAGTTTCAACTATCCCAACCAAGTCTAGTTCAAAAAGCATAGTAGCTTTTGCTAAACCAGAAAAAAAAGAAACACCAGAAATGGTTTCAAACGTTATTGAGTTTCCCAAAAACACCGAATCTTATGTTCCCGAAAAAGTCAACGGATATGTAAAGTTTGGTCATTATAATGATGTGAAAATCATTAAAAAAGCTGGGAGTTTTTATCCTGTCTTTATTACTGGTTTGTCTGGTAATGGTAAAACAATGATGATTGAACAAGTTCACTCTGAATTGAAGAAAGAACTTTTCCGAGTAAACATCACCATTGAAACTGATGAAGATGATTTGATTGGTCACTACGCTCTAATCGATGGTAGAACGGTTTGGCAAGACGGGCCAGTCGTAATGGCTATGGAACGTGGAGCTACTCTTCTTTTGGATGAAGTCGATTTGGCTTCAAACAAAATTATGTGTCTTCAACCTGTTCTAGAAGGTAATCCACTTCTTATCAAAAAAGAAGGTAGAATTGTCCGTCCGAAATCTGGTTTCACAGTTATGGCGACTGCCAATACTAAGGGTAAGGGTTCAGAAGATGGAAGATTTATCGGAACCAACATTCTCAACGAAGCATTTCTTGAGAGGTTTCCTATTACTCTGGAACAAGAATATCCTACCATATCGGTTGAGAAAAACATCATCAAAAAACTGATGTCAAATCTTGGTTGTCTCGATGAAGAGTATGCTACAAAACTGGTTGATTGGGCAGACTTGATTCGTAAAACTTTCTATGACGGTGGAGTTGATGAAATTATCTCTACTCGTAGATTGGTTCATATTGTAAATGCTTTCTCAATCTTCAAAGATAGAATGAAAGCAATCTCAATGTGTGTTGCTCGTTTCGATGACCAAACCAAAGACACTTTCATGGATTTGTATTCCAAGTTGGATGAAACTGTTACTCTGGAAGAACCCGAAGAAGTTAAACCAGTAATCGAAGAAGTTGAAGATTACTCATAATATATAATACAGGGTGTTGCTCTTTTGAGTGATACCCTTTTGTCATATCTAGTGAAAATTATAATGGAGAATTATGGAAGTTAAATTACCTGTCGAGGAATTGCGAGAAAATAAAATAATGGTCTGTACACCGATGTATGGTGGAATGTGTTCTGGAATGTATTCTAAAGCATGTGCTGATCTTGCTACTGTAGCAACAAAGTATGGAATGGATTTAAAGTTCTTCTATCTGTTCAACGAATCTCTTATTCCAAGAGCAAGGAACTATCTAGTCGATGAGTTTATGAGAAGTCATTACACTCATTTGATGTTTATCGATGCTGATATACATTTCGATCCAAATGATGTATTGACACTTGCTGCTTTAGACAAAGATATTGTCGGTGGCCCTTATCCTAAAAAATGTATCGCTTGGGAAAAGGTTCGTAATGCTGTCGATTCTGGATTAGCGGATGAAGACCCAAATGTGTTGGAAAAATATACAGGAGACTATGTTTTTAATCCAGTAGAAAATACACACAAGATACAAATATCCGAACCAGTTGATACATTAGAAATTGGAACTGGATTTATGATGATTAAGAAACAAGTGTTCCTAGATTTCAAAGAAGCGTTCCCTCAGTTTAGTTACAAACCAGATCACAATCGTTCTGAACACTTCAAGGGCGATAGAAATATTCACGCTTACTTTGATACTGTAATCGACTCCGAAGCATATCTTGGTGAAGTGGCTGGTGGAAGTGACCGTTATCTTTCAGAAGATTATTTCTTTTGTCAATTTGCACGAAAGATTGGATATCAAATTTTCTTATGTCCGTGGATGGAATTGGGACATATGGGTTCATATGTTTTTACTGGTTCGATGTCAAGTCTAGCAAATCTAGAATTTGCATCACATGGAAATGATAACGCGAAAGTTAGTCAACACGACAAAAGAAAAAGAAATAATGGAAAACCTAAGAAAAAAAATAGAAAAAATTAAAGAAAGACTTCCAGTTGATTATGTTTTTGATGAAGGTAAATATTTGAGTGAAATTTGGGATGCAATAGATAAGACCTACATTTCACATTACTCTCAAAACAAAATACAATCAACAGAATTTATTGCTGACGCAGGACACGGAGAAGGGTTCTGTATTGGTAACATCATTAAATACGCTCAACGTTATGGTAAGAAGGGTGGATTTAATAGAAACGACTTGACAAAAGTCGCTCATTATGTTATTATTATGTTATACTTACATGATAATCATTACAACCGTGAATCTCAAGGAGAACACAATGAAGTTAAGTGAAAATACAGTATCGTTCCTCAAGAACTATGCTAACATCAATCAAAGTTTAGAGTTTCGTGAGGGTAGCACTCTCCGAACTGTTTCCCCTCTAAACACAATACTGGCCTCTGTTGAGATCAATGAAGATTTCCCTAAGACGTTTCCTATCTATGAACTGAATCGTTTTCTTGGAACTCTTTCTCTATTCAAAGACCCTGAGTTGGTTTTTTCGGATAGTAGTGTATCAATAAAAGATGGTAACCACGAATCGACATATCATTATTGTGGTAGTAGTTCGATGTTCCAAACTCCACCTGAGAAAGAAATAGACTTTCCAGATGCAGAAGTTTCTTTTGAGTTGTCTGAAGAGATTTTCAAAAAGACCATCAATGCTGCTAACACTCTTGGATTACCAGAAGTTGTTATACAAGGTGATGGAAGTGAAATTCGTATACTTGTATCTGATACTGTAAATTCTACATCAGATTCTTTTTCGACTGTTGTTGGTTCAACTGACAAGACTTTCCGTATGATATTCAAACTGGAAAATCTCAATAAATTGATGGAAGGTACATATGATGTTCGACTTTCTTCCAAACGAATATCTCACTTTAAACGTCAATCCGATACTCTAAACTACTGGATTGCTCTTGAAGCTAACTCATCTTATGATGAGTAATTTGATTATAACTTATATTATGAAAGTAAAATATTATGGCACAAGATTCATTATTGTGGGTTGAGCGATACAGACCTCCTACAATCTCAGAATGTATTCTATCGGATAGTATCAAGGGAACACTATCTGATTTGACTAAAGACGGAAAAGTTCCTAATCTATTATTATCTGGTTCTGCAGGAGTTGGTAAGACAACTGTTGCCAGAGCGTTATGTGAAGAAACCAACTCCGATTATATAATCATCAATGGTTCTGATGAGGGTAGAATGATTGATACTCTCAGAACTAAAATGACACAATTTTGTTCTACCATATCTTTATCTGGTAGTTCAAGAAAAGTTGTTATCATCGATGAAGCAGACTACTCAAATCCCGATTCTGTTCAACCAGCAATGAGAGGATTCATCGAGAAGTTCGCTGATAATTGTTCCTTCATCTTCACTTGTAATTACAAAAATCGTATTATTGAACCGATACATTCCCGATGTGCGGTTGTTGATTTTGTTCTTGGTAAAGATGAAAAACCAGAGATAGCATCTAAGTTCATGGAAAGATGCGAACATATTCTCAGTTCTGAAAATATAGTTCATGATAAAAGAGTTGTAGCAGAACTCATCAACAAACATTTTCCTGACTTTCGTAGAGTAATCAACGAACTTCAAAGATATTCATCTTCTGGAAATATCGATTCTGGTATTCTAGCAAACATTGGTGAATTGAACCTGACTCAATTAGTTTCTTCTTTGAGAGAAAAGAACTTTCAGAACATGAGAAAGTGGGTCGCTACTAATGTTGACAATGACCCTGCTACTGTCTATCGTAAAATCTATGACAAACTATATGAAGTATTGGAAAAATCTTCCATACCACAAGCGGTATTGATTATTGCTAACTACCAATACAAATCTGCGTTCGTTGCAGACCAAGAGATTAACTTGGTTGCTTGCCTGATTGAACTGATGGCGGATTGTGAGTTCGTATGAGCCCGTTTGACTTCATAAAACAAATCAATCACGGTAAGAAGAACTTGATTGATGAAACACCAATACTAGAGAAGGAATATACTTCTTTTATCATAAATCGTGGTTTGAGTTTTAATCACGATACGGCTCTTTATGCTAATGAAATGAATGTTCTTAACCACCTAGATCCTAAACTCCAGTTTGACTTTTTACTAAATACAATAAGACCCAAAAAAAGATGGGGTAAATGGATTAAACGCGAAAATAATGATGTTCTTGAATTAATCAAGAAATATTACAATTGTAGTTACGAAAAAGCAAGAGATTATTCTACATTGCTGAACGACTCACAGTTAGACATTATTCGACAAAATATTGAATTAGGTGGTTTGAAAGGAACAAAATGAACGAAACTATCATCCAATCGATGATTGAAGTGAAGTTAAAAGAACCCGATGATTTTCTCAAAGTAAGAGAAACCCTCACAAGAATCGGTATTGCATCACGCAAAGAAAAAACATTATTTCAATCGTGTCATATTCTCCACAAACAAGGAAAATATTACATAGTACATTTCAAAGAATTATTTGCATTAGACGGAAAAACATCCAACTTTTCAGAGAATGATGAAGCACGAAGAAATACTGTTGCTAATCTACTTTCTGAATGGGAACTGATTTCTCTCGTAGAGCCAGAAAAATCAGCAGAACCTACAGTTCCATTGAGTCAACTAAAGATTCTTTCTTTTAAAGAGAAGGATGAATGGGAGTTGACACCGAAATATAATATAGGAAACAAAAAGGAAGTTGATGTTGAGAATGACAAATGATTTACATTTTTACAGAACAGACCCAGCAGTAAAAACCCCTATTCGTGCTACAACAGGTTCTGCTTGTTTTGACTTGTGTTCATTTTTACCAGAGAATTCAGAAGTAAGTGTCTATATGAATGCTCATGAACAGTTGGATAAACGGAAAAGAAAAGTTGTAGACGGAAAAGTTCAGATTAATAAGAATGAACGAGCATTGATTCCTACTGGATTGATTTTTGATATTCCAACTGGTCACTCTGTTCGTTTATATCCTCGGTCAAGTCTTGCTCTCAAACAAGGACTGACACTTGCTAACAACGTAGGTATTATAGATTCTGATTATGTCGAACCAGTTTACATGATGGTTTGTAACATAAGTGGATATCAACAATTTGTATTCGATGGAAATCGTATTTGTCAAGCAGAGCTTGTCAATGAACTATCATATATGATTATGGAAACTGATGTTCGCCCAGAACAAAAAACTGATAGAGATGGAGGATTCGGATCAACTGGAAAGGACTAACTTGGCTTATATTTTACACAAGTGGACGGTTGCTACTGTCCAAGTTGTTTACTACATACCAGACTATTTGCACGTTGTAAACGAATTTATGTGGCAAACAGAAGACCAAGTGCCTGAGTTTCCCCGCATCAAACGTTTTCTCGACTATTGGGATAAGAACATTGACGGCCCAATAAAAGAAGTATATATTTACGATCAAGAGCAAAGTAAAGTTAGAATGGTAGATAGAACATTTAAAATGAACTAAAATAAAACTATATCATGACCGAAGAAAAAGACAACACTCAAGTAGAATATAAAGAAGAAAGACAGATGGGCAAGGCTGCAAGTCTTGCTATGGAACTCTCTAAAGAAAAGAAACGTCTGCAAGAAGAACTTGAGGAAATGCAGGCTCAGTTTGAAGAAGTCTCCCCTAGTACACCATCTGGCGGCCCAGACAGCTATCTCAAATGGATAGGTGTAGTTGCGGCTGTGTTTGGAATATTTCTACAAAATGCAGGACTACCCATATATGGCCAAGTTTTTTATATTATTGGTACTGGATGTTGGACTGCTGTAGGATTTTACTGGAATGATAAAGCAGTCATGTTAGGCAGTGTTATTCCAGCGACTTCAGTTGCTATGAATTTGATACAAAAACTAGTAGAAATGTACAGATAAATGAAGAAAAAACTTGACAAAGATACCAACATCCTGTATAATTATAGGTGAAGATGAGGGAATAACCCTGAATCAAATAGACGAGAATTAATTATGATTATTATGGAATTGCCTGAGAACAAACCTACTAAGAGAGATGATGCAGAGTTCACCATCGTACTCAAGAAGACTACGGTAAGTCACTTGGAGAACACTGTAGAGAAGATCGCATCTTTAGAGATTGCGTTAGATCACCTTAGAGAGACCAAGTGGGATCTCGTAGATACCCTCATAGAGATGAGACACGACTTCAAATCAACTCCAGAGGTACTTTCAGAGATAGAAGAAAGTGGATACCTTTACCTCGATCTCAAAGTTGAAGACTTATTTGAAAAATTGTCAACCAGAGCTATTAAGTCTTTGAATATAATTATCCATTGGAGTAAAATAGACAAAAAACCTGTTGAAACTGTAAAAGACCTAGTACAGATGTCATGGCAAGATGTGTTGAAATACAGAAACCTCGGTAGAAAAACTGCTAACGAGATTAGAACTCTTCTTACTGTAATGGGACTTGATTTTGGAATGACATTAAAATAAAGTGAAGAAAAAACTTGACAAAGGGTCGAGGACTTGTTATAATATAAGTATAGTGAGTGAGGAAAGGATGAATTCCTTTCCATTTTTAACCTAAATGAGATTTGATTATGAATGTTTCAAAACTAGAAGAACTTTCCCATGCACTTTATCTGGAGATGGAGAGACTTGGATTTTCTAAAGGCACCGATAAAACAAAGTGGCGTGAGCCAGTCATGGCTGATATACTTGGTCATACCGCACACAAGAAAATTTCTGCTGGAGCAGGAAAATTA
>Ga0209402_10001180_pt1 | contig 29300 bp, 35 predicted proteins | sample ArcticOcean_MG_C_3_FD_187437 | JGI IMG/M metagenome (GOLD analysis project Ga0209402, IMG submission 187437) | Marine microbial communities from western Arctic Ocean - ArcticOcean_MG_CB8_126 (SPAdes) (version 2) | ecosystem: Environmental > Aquatic > Marine > Oceanic | place: Arctic Ocean... | reverse complement strand
AAAAAGTTGGAAAACAACTCTCTATGTTTGTAGAGTACAGTAATAGAACTACAACTGCTGTTTGGTACTAAGCTATCTATACATCTTAACTATTAAGTTAGGAACCACATTGTGGACTGATGTGTAGGTAGCTTGTAGCACATAGCAGAGTTAAGGGTATGCATACACTTAAACGATTGCTAAAAACTGTTGTGTGTTACAAGCTATCTATAATTATATTTTAGAAACATTGACATTTTTTTAAAATGTATGATACACTTTAAGTAATGATAGTAGAGGCAACATAGAGGCTAACGATAGCAGAGGCAATGCAATTGTCACCAGTGTCGTGAGTTCATTATCTTGGTAATTGCATTATCTTGGTAATGATGTGCACTAGCAATAGTCACACCCACACTCTCTCTAGTTGTCACTGCTATCATTATATCTACCGATAGTAGCGACTAGCTTCCGATAGCAGCGACTAAGTAATAATAACAAAAGGAAATATATATGAATGACAATACAAGGATGCTGATGGAAGGTATGGCTGCTAAGACACAGGTCATAGACTCCCTTAATAATGTATCGACTAAATTAGTTTCGGCAACAGAACTTGTTGTTGATTTAAAGAAAACAAGACTTCGACTTATTTCTAATGGTAGAGGTACAGTTCCTCTCACGGATATGGCAAAGGTCCTAGGTATTTCAAGACAAAGAATATATCAACTATTAGATGAAGATAAAGGTAACAATAGTAAATAGACCCCCTATTTCTAGAGGGTCTATTTCAGAAAGGAAACAATATGAATAAAAAAACATACTGCTCTTTTCATTATAGTAAAGGAAATTAAATGAACAAAGAAACACAAAAGAAATTAATCAAAGATTTTCCAAAGAGTGAAGTAAGACCTGCACCTAAAGGAAAGTTTGGGAGTTATGTTCCCCATAATTTATATACAAAAAGATTGGTTGATGTTATACCAGGTGGATATGACTTTACCTATGAGATTGTAAGGGCAAAAGATAACTCAATCGTAGGTGCTCAGTGCAAGCTGTACATAAAAGATTCAGACCAAACTATACAAGAGGTCGGTGATGTAGATATGCACGCACTCAAAAGAAACCTAACAGAGAGTGAAGTTCTTAAGTTAGCTGTATCAGATGGCATAAAGAGATGCTGTATGAGACTGGGTCTTGGACTTGAGCTGTGGAGTTCTCCTGGAACTACAGAGGAAGAGCACTACGCTGGTGAAGAAGATAAGGTAACAAAAGAATCGGCTAAGAAGTTCAATGCAATGGTAGACAACAATCCAACAAAAGCACAACAGCTTAACGAGTTACTAGAGAAAATGATTTCTGATGAAGAGCGTAGGAAAGAGTATAAGAAAATTGCATTTGATAGTATGGTAAAAGATGGTTTCCCTGTAGAGGTAAACGATTGGTCTAACAAGCAGATAGGAGAATTTCTAACACAAGTAGAGAATCTTATGCCGTATGATGAATCATCAGTAGCTTCTGATGAAGAGATAGTTGCAGATACTTTTGGAGATATTAAGGACAGAAGTATAGAACTTAGAAAATGTCCTGCCTGTAACAAGGTAGGTTGCATAGAGGACAATAGAGAAAAGAAAGCTGATGCTCCTGAAAAACTTGGTAAGATACCAGACTTTGCCTGTAGTACATATCAAAAAGATGGATGTGGTAAGGCTTGGTGGGTAGGCAACGAGGACCTACCTAGCGAATGGATTTAGAACCAATAGGAGATTCTGTTTTAGTTGAAAAAATGAAACAAAAACTGAAACAGAAATACCCTAATCATAACTTTGATAAACCACCTGAAATTGACCGAAGGCATAAAGCTCCATCACTTTGTAAGATAAACACAAATAACTATATTGACAGTGAGGGTGATTTATATTGTGGGCAAAGATATAAACTTACTGATGAAAATGGTAGAGGCTATACTACTGAAACCTGTAATGCTTTAATCAAAGCAGCAGATGAAACTTCCCAAGCAGAATACAAAGAAGCACAGGATAATTTATATTATATTTCAGCTACTGATAAGTTAGAAAGTAATGATTAAAGAATGGAACAACAAGAGATAATAAATATTTTAAACTATGAGTACCCTCAAATGGATACTCTTATACAAACTATGGACAAATTTGAACACCACGACTGCGAGAATGACCTCTATCTAGTAGAGATAAAGTCAAGAGATACCCAATACGACCCTTGGTTGATAGAGAAAATGAAATATGATACAAATATTAATAAATCAGAGAGCAAAGGCAAGGACTTTATATACATTACAGAGCATAGGCTGTCTATTATTGTGTGGAATATAACAGGCTTAACAAAATCAGGTTATAATTTTAATTGGAAGGTAAAACAAATGCCTAAAACAACAGAGTTTCAAAACAAAGAAGTGATACATAAAGAAGTAGGATACCTTTATGAGAGTTTTGGACAGAGCGTAAAATAAAAAGGAGAAAGAAAGTATGAGTGATATATCAGTAGCTGATGCAAGTGAAATAGTTTTAATTGCAGAGCTACTTAAAAGAAAAACAGATAATGGTGCTGTGTTATTTAGAGAAAATTCTATAACTTTAGAAGATAATACAGTTCAACTGTTGGGTTTAGTTGCTAATGTACAAATGACATTAACACCACCTGAACCAATACCAGGTTCACAAACACCACCTATTAAAACACCATCTTCAGAAGAAGAATAATGTTTTTTGATGAAGTATTGTTAGATGATTTAGATGAAGAACTAGAAAACGAAGTAAAAAAATAAAAGGAGAAGTATGACAGAAATATATGAAATACAAGGTTGGGCTAGTAATGAATTCAGAAATATTAATGCCAGTGATTTTGAAGAAAATATTAGAGAAGCAATTATTAAAGTAAGTTATGACCCACACGAAGGACATCACAATAATTATTATTTTATTGCTGATGAAAAAGGATTAAAAATAGAATTTGAAATGGTAGAAGATGGACATAAAACTACAGCTATGTTTGATATGTGTTACAACTCAATGGCAAAAATGATATTGGAACAAAGTAAAAATATAGAGAGGAAAAAGTTGGACTGATGAAACTAGCAGAAAATTGTAGCATTTGTAGTGGAGAGTTAGACCTTGATGCAGGAGATATACAGGGATATTTTGGCATACTACCTGTTGGATTTTGTGTAACTTGTTTTGCGTGTATGATAGATATGGCTAATCAGTATTCAGGGGAAGAAGAATGAGCCATCCAGTACCAGGAATGGATTATTATTGTGATATTTGTTTGAACATAATAGAAGAAGAACACAGGTGTAAAGAAATAGTTTAATGTTTTATACAGAAAATGAAGAACAAACAAAAGAAAAAACATACAGACCTTTACCTGACTACATCACAATTCAACCTAGTAGGATAAATGGTCTTGGTCTTTTTACAATCCGTGATATACCTGCTGGTAAAAACTTAGGTATGACACACGCACAATGGATTGGAGAGATAGATAATTTATTACGCACCCCATTAGGTGGGTTCATTAATCATAGCGATACTCCCAACTGTAAGATTACTGGTAAGATAACACGATTTTTATTTACAACAGAAGATATAAAAGCAACGACTGAACTTACAGTTAAGTATCAAATGTATTCTGTATGAGTAAGTTTTACGATATTGATTTACCTTTTGGTGAAAAGTATGAGCAACAGCTTAAAGAGTTTTTTGAAGGTACTAATATTGAAGTAAAAACAGAGAGAGATATTTGGAAAGAAACAGGAAACCACGTTGTTGAATACAAATACAAAGGCAATCCTAGTGGTATAGCAATAACTCAAGCAGAATTTTGGGGTGTTGTGCTAACTTTAGAAGATAAACCTGTTATGTTTTATGTCTTACCTACAGATAAAGTGAAACATCTTGCAAGAAAATATTATAATTCTAAAAGAATAATTAAAGGTGGAGATAATAACGATTCGGAAATGGTATTGGTTCCTATAAAAGAGTTAGCTACATACTGTCTATAATCCCTATAAACATTGAAGATTTACTACCTCTAGGATGCCCTCAGACAAGAGCAATAATGTGAGTGGACTTAGGTACCACACAAACTACAAGATTCTTAAGTTATCCCAACCATTCTTATCAATAGTTAAAGTAAGTACACCAGGTTCACTCCACATACCAGTTCTTGCAGTAAAGTCATCACTCGAATCAATACTAGGACATTGAATCCAAGTTCTCCTACCCTGCTGCATTAGTCGTGGATGGTGGTAATGCCCTGTAATTAAAATCTCTGCTTCTCCTGGTGGAAGCCAACCAAACATCTGACCTTGCCACCATTTAATTATCTTACCTTCAGGTCCTGCCCCACCAGTAGTCATATGTCCGTGTGCTATAGCTAACTTCTTACCAAATATATCAAAGACTTGGTGGAAACCATCTGCAACCTGCACACCAACCTTTTTGTATCGTGGATTCTTATTCATAATCTCTCCACATATTTCAATGTGCATAGTATCAGAGTTGTCCAATCTGTTAGTAGTAACTTGACCTTTACCTGACCTTGACATCTCTCCGTGGTTACCAGGCACACCACCTAAGATAATCTTGTCTGCGTGTGGTAGAAAGTTATCAACTGTTTTCATTATGAGTTTTCTAGCCAAATGAAACTGTTGAGTTAGTGAAAGTTCTATATTAAAGGCTTGTGAATCGTAGAAACCATAGCAGTTTTCTGTTAAATCACCCATACCAAGTATGTAGATTTCTTTTACATTAGTTCCTACCTTACGGAGTGCCTTAATCTGTTTTACCCCTGCTACAAGAGCTTCCTCATAGCGTTTAATAGTATTTGCGACTCCATAATCAACCTTACCAAGTTGCCAGTCGCTCATTGTGAAGATGAAGGCTGTATCTCCACCATACTTCTTCTTTTTTAATACAGACTTCTTACTTATTTCTTTCTCTAACTTGGCAAAGAACTTATCTCTTGCTGGATTCTTTTTCTTTACTATTCCTTTGAAGGCATAGAAGGTTTCAACTGTTCCACCCTTTAACTGTGTATTCCAGGAAGATGCTTTTACCGAGCCTTCAATCTCATAAATCTCTGGGTCAAATCCCCACTCTTTTAATATATCATTTAACTTAGATTTATAGTTTGGGTCTTGACCAACGTGGGTTATCTCGCCAGTACCAGCTTGTTCATCAAACTCTATTGATGGTTGCCAACCTGTCTTATAATAGTTATTACCTAAATCTTTTTTATCTGTCATACGCAACCCTTCTGTTTATTAAAAACAGTATAGCTGTTTAATATGTCAGATTTGTTATTTAGTTATTTGTTTTTTAGCAAATTCTTTAACAACAACTAACGCAGAACCTGCTCCTGCCATAGCAGCAAGTTGTAATGCACTTGCATCAACTCCTACTAAAGGTGCTATTGTCAAAGCTCCTATGAAACTTTCAATAAAGGTCCAAAGGGTTTTTTCCAACATACTTTTTATGTCATCATTCATTCTATACTCCCAAGCTTCATTCCAAAAAGTCCATTCATTATCTTTTCTAAATGTACCATTCGGACTTCTTCTTCTTTTATATTTTTCAAACATTATGTAGTAAAGCGTGAGTAGCCACCATAACCTTTGTCAATTTTATTACTCCTACTAACTTTACTAGGTTTTTTTATTTCGCCATCAAAATCTATATAAGTTACTACAGCAATGCTAGTTTTTATAGCTGAAAGTAGGTAAGGATATACCATCTTGTAAGCATTGACAGAAGAACCTATGAACCCATCCTTTTTCACAAGGTTACTTGTTTGTGAATTGCCAATTATAAGGCAACCAGAAGTGTGTTCATCTGTATTTCCTGTATGCCAAAGGATATATTCAAATCCTGGTACATCTTTAACCCAAATCATACCTTCGTGAAAGCCATACTTCTTCTTGTACTTGTTGTGGAAACCACCCTCAGTACGAAGTTCTAACTTATATGTACCTGATGGAATCCTTGTTTCGTGCATCACTTTAGTATCTCTATGCTCATCTTCTAATGTATAGCAAAGGAACTTCCTCTTATCATTAGATACATCAAACAATATTCCTGATGTACTATCTTCTTGACTACTTATTCTTAATACTTCTAGTTTCATTCTTCTTCTTCTTTCTTTAAACACTTCTCACATATTAAACTATTCTTTGACCAAAATGGTGCGAAACAATTTTCACAATACTCTGTGTATATTGTTTCTTTTTCCATTATAAACCTACCAATACTAAGGTAAATGTTTTAATCATAACAACTTAATAAAGTATAACAAACAAACAATAAAACAAAAGAATATCCAACCTATTGATTTTTCTAAATACCTATCCATTATTCTCCTGGTTCAATCATTATACATTCTCCTGGACATTCTTCTGCTGATTCAATAACATCTTGTAATAATTCTTTAGGAATTGTTGCAATACCTTTAGCTCCTTCTTTATTTCCTTCTGAATCTGCGTAAATGTGGTCTCCATCTTTAACATAATATAAACCATCATCCATTCCAACGAATACATCTGGAGCTATCTCCTCACAGATTCCATCTCCTGTACAAATATGTTGGTCTATCCATACTTTCATTATTTGTTTGCATCACAATGGTCTTTGTTTTGTAGTTCTTTTCGTATAGTATTTTTAGAGTTACATATTCTTGTTTCAATTTGCCATAACCAATAACCATTCCCTGAAATACTGTTTTGTAATTTTTCCTCTATCTCTGTTATATAATCGCTCTGGCTTTTTATTGTAAGATGTAAATTTTGTATGCTTAAATCTGTAGCAGCTTGATAACTATTTAACTGTTCTTGAAAAGAATTATTAGAGTTAGTAATCAAAACGTTCTGTTCCTCTAAAACTAAATCTATATTTTCTACCTTGTCTATCAAAGAAAATGTATTCCTCGCTCCAGTCAAAAGTAACCCTATGATAGTTATAGTTGCTATAAGCATTGAGAGATTATCTTTAAAACTACTCATAAGCTACAACTATCTCCACAGTCATCATCTTCAAAGTCTTTACTTATATCCTTAAATTTAGTTTTAGGTAACTTATCTAAAAAACCATCAGGTATTATAAAATCTTCTTCAAACATTTTATAATATTCTTTTGTGTTCTTTATAAAACTCATCACCCACCACAGTTACCACAAGGGATAGTGCAGCAACACATTATCCTGAACCACCTATGGACCATATTATGGATGTAATTTCTGCATCAACTGAGGTTAAAATCTGGACTAACTCGGACTGTTTTGAAATTAAATTAGTAACTTCTGCTTCTAAAGTATTTACCTGTAGCTCTAATGATGAGACTGTATTGAATAGCCACGATACTAAACCAGTTAATAAAAATGACATTCCACCTAGAATTAGTTTCGACATATCTAAATTTACTTGCATAAGAACAGTATAAATTACATTAAGGTATTTAATAGGGCAGCCGAAGAAGAAATCGCTACGAACCAGCCGATTATTTCTTGTCTTGAGGGTGCTTTATTAATCTTTTCGTGTAAGAAGTCAATCCTCTCGTGAAGGTTCTCCACATCTTTCTTGATAAAATAGAGCATTTCCTTATTTGTATAGCCATTAGGTGTACTAGGTAATCTGTTAATTTCATTATTAGTCATCAGTATAATACCCTTCCCAATCATAATCTATGACTTCTGAGGTATCAATGGTAGCTAGGTCCATAAGATATTGTGCAATCTTATACCAGTAATACCCTGCTATGAATCCTATAAAGTAATCCATATTTAAGGTTTAGGATATTTGTCTTTGGTTACTTTTATTGTTGCTTTCCAAGCATCTAATCCATTATGGTAGATGTCATCAAGCTGGTCTGCTGTACTTGGATATTCTTTTAGTCTATTCTCTTGTACTTCTATTAATGCAATCTTATCATCTATATCACTATCGCTTGGCTCTACTGCGTTGCCCTCTTTATAAACAACAGTTAAATCTGGCTTAACTGTATATCTTGTTGCCCCTAGTTGGCTTAATGCCCTTGATTTTATACTTACTGAATCCATTATGCACCTATCTCTATTAATTGAATACTTGAAGGACTTTCCCCTGATGTTGATTGCTGATTAGCTCTCCAACTACCACTATTATCTGTCGTTTCACATCTTGCTTGTGTTTTATAAGTTAATGCAGAAGTAGAACTAGGACTATCCACAAACACTGTTCCTACTCCCTGTGGTCCATTACCTTTTATGCTGGAACCAACCAAGTAATACCATTCTCCAACTTCTGTGCTATCTCGCATAAGATTGTAGTATCCAAACTGTTCTCCAGTATCTCTACTAAATGATAAAGTCTGTTGAATTAATACCAATACTTTGCTTGAAGTAGCAGCACAGGTTATATCAGCAGTTAATCCTGTATCCCCAAAATCTGTATCGGCAGTAGCACCTGTATCTGTTGTAGTTGTTCCTGTAACTACTTGTAATATTTTTCCACCACCAGAAGCACTTAACACACCAGCACTTGCAGTAATGTTTGTACCTGCCATTGCAGTTGCTAAATCTGCGATACTTTCTTTTCTTGTTCCGTTACTAGCATCTGCATCTATTATTGCAATACTGTCATTAGCTACAGTTACTGCTGCTGCTGTTAATTCGTTTAAGTCTAAACCTATAACAGCACTAGAATCAGCTAGTCCATCTCCTGCAAATAATGTTGCAAGTCTATCTACTGTTGTTTTTCTATTAGTTCCACCTGCACCATCATCAAGAGCAAGTAAATCTCCTGATACTATTGCAGCACCTATATCGGTCATTCCATCTATATCTAAACTAAATGCTGTACCAGATAATCCAATACCACCATTAGCAGCTGCTGTATAAGTTGTGTCAGAACTTGGTAAATCAACATCATTAATTGAAAAGTTCATACCAGAAGCTAAATTTATACCATCATCATCAATAGTTGCTATCGTTACTGCATCTACTGCAAATACCATCTTTCCGTGGTCGGTTGTTCCTGATGCAGTAGCAGTTGTAAAGTTTATTTGTTCAGCAGTTTTATTACTAGCACCATTTAATACTTCTATTGTTAATGATTCTGTTGCTGATGTTCCCATTTTGACAGAAACATCTGCATTGTTTGCATCTTCATAAATTGTTAAATCGCCACCAGTTAAAGCTGTAATAGCTTGTGAAGCATCTACTCCTATTACTGAACTAGATGCTGTAAGTCCTGTTCCTGCAAATAATGTTGCCAAAGCAGTTGTTGTAGTTTTTTGTTCATTTGCACCATCAGAATCTAATGTTGAAAAGAAATCTCCATCTGCAGGAGTAACTGTTGATAATTCTGAAAGGTCCAAAGTTAATGTTACATCTCCACTAGCACCACCACCAGATAAACCTACACCTGCTGTAACTGCTGTTATATCTCCTACTGTTGGTGCTGTCCATTCTGGAGCAGTTGCTGCTCCGTTCATTGTAAGAACCTCTGCTGCTGAACCTTTAGCTAACTTAGTTAATGTTGTTCCAGAAGCGTAATATACTATATCTCCAGCAGTAAAAGAACTTAATCCTGAACCACCATTAGCTATTGGAAGTACGCCTGTTACCTCATCTGTTAAATCTACACCAGCAGATTTAATAGATACTGCACCAGAGGAAACTGCAAAGTTTGCTGTTGCAAAACTAGCGACACCTTTATTAGAAGTACTTGCATCTTCTCCTGCTATTGTTACTGTTGTTCCTGTTGCTGATGTATCAATTCCTTCTCCACCAGCTATTGTTAGTGCATCACTATCTAAATCAATATCTATATTTCCAGAATCAGTTTCAATATCTAGGTCTAATGCTGTTGTTAAGTTACCTGCTGTTACTTGTTTTAAAGCAGTTGCTGAATTGTCATAAACTAAAACTTTATCGTTAGCTAAATCTATTGTAGTAATTGTTGCTGAACTAAATGCTGTACCAGCTTCATTAATTACTGTATCTACTCTATCGTTTAAGTCCTCTATGTGTTGTTCTACTGGCGACATTCTGACAACAGAACCAGATGCGTGTGATAATCCTGAACCAGCTGCTGAACCATCTAAGTATCTTTTGTTTATGTTATCGCAAGTTAAAGTCTTAGTTCCTGAATTAACTGAAGTGATATGTACAACTTCTCTATTTGTTGAACTATCTGGATTTATAACTAGAAAAAATGGTGCTGTTACTGTAACTGCAACAGGTGCAGTTACAGAATTAACTGTAAATGTTAAACCTGATGCACCAACTGTTGCTGTCAGCGTTGTTTCATACGCATTATAAAGTTTCGTTTCCTGTGCTGTCATTCTATCCTAATCTACCTACTCCAAGTAGAGCTATTCCTAACCCTTCTCCAGATGCTGATACTTGTACTACCTTACTTCCTCTAAATCTTACTAGACAATAAGTTGTTACAGAACCTCTTGGAGATATTTCTTCAATAGGACTGCTAACATTCTCTATTATACCTCTTAATAATGTATCAGGTCTAAATATCTCTAACTGAACATTCTTTCCTTCTTTATTCCTAAGTGCCTGATACACAAGTTCTCCTTGTCCATTTACTTTTAATCTTTTTCTAAATGGTCTCTCTACTTGGTCAGATATATTTATTGGTATATCAACAATTAAGTCATTAACTAATTGAAAACCTCTAAGAGCAAATGATAAAAGTTCTGGACTTTGTGAAGTGTCATCTGTTGTTATATCAATCTTCCCTGCAATCCATCTTCCACTTACTAAAGTCATAACTTCTTCTTCTCCACCTGTTCCAGAATTTAATGTTATTTGTTCTGTCCAAGTGGTAGCTGCACTATTGTTTATATCTGTTGCAATCGTTGATGTGGATAACTTAACTGCACCTGAACTAATGTCATTAGTATTTATTTTTGCACCTACCCATTGTTTTGATTCTGATGTATAGAAGTCAGCAAGTGCAGTAATAACATAACCACTAGCTACATAAGTTGTTGTTTCTCTGTATATTCCACCACCACTTACAGTTGCAAATAATCTATCCGAATATACTGCAATACCTTTTACAACACCACTTTCTCCGAACTCCAAATCTCTAGCTATTCCACCTGTTGGTAGGTAATATCTCCAGAAGTTTGTTTTAGAAGCCGTGTCTATTATCCCTGTATAAATACTATCTCTTGTTGAAACAATTTTATATGGTGCTTGGTCCAATGTAGTAGTTCCATCTCCCCATTGTTTAATCAACTGTGAATTAACTAGGACATATAAACTATCAGCATTTGTAATATCTGCTCTGTATAATCTTCCTATCTTTCCACTAGCAGTTGATTCATAAGTACCATAAAAAATTAATCCCTGTGCTGCATCTATTGCATTGGGTACTTCTCCCTCTACAAATGTCTGTCCTTTAAGAGTAAGGGTAGAACTCTCATCAGTAAAAGAATAAATATACCCATCTGTTGCAGTTGCTAATGCTACTGCTCCAGCATCACACATATCTGTCCAAGTTCTACCTGTTGGTAGTGTTTTAATAGCTGAATCAGTACCACCAGATACATCATATAAAATTCCTGCTGTACTTGATGCTACGATTCTCCCTTTAATACTCCATATCTTGTCATAGGTCTGGTCTGAATTATAAGCACTATAACTTCCAGAACTAGCTCTATACTCAATATCTCCATCAGCAACTATATACAATCTTGTTCCAAGAACAGCCAAACCTGTAATATCATTACCTGCACTAGGAGTTCCATCTGTGCTGGAAGCACCTGTTAGAGGTGTTGTTATCTTTTTAAGTACCTCTCCATCAGCAAAGTAAACTGTTCCATCTAACTCCTGCATTAAAAGATTTGTTTCTGAACTTGTTACGACTTCTTCAGTTGATTTAAGCAGACTAACATTGTATTCCTGACCTACTTGTTTACCACTAAATACATCAACTCCGTTACTATCCCAAAATCTACTGAACGCTGTCTCTCCTGCTTGTCTTTGATGTGCTTTATCTAATCCAGAACCACCAGAGAAATCTACTCTTGAATAAATCTGACCAAACTCCTGTTGAAAATCCTCTGGAGTTTCTGATGTTTGTACTGCCTGTGCCTGAAGTGGAGCAGTATTTATATTCATCTGCCTTCCAGGACCTACAGCAAATCTTAAAAACAGGTCATCTATGTTAGCTTCAAATCCCTGTGCTTGAGGTGCATCTGTATTAGCAGGGGAAGGTAATACTGCCATTACGCACTATAGTTTATATTTCCTAATGCAACTGCTTGAGGATATAGAGAACGAAGTTCTCCTCTTGCTTCATCAATAAGTAAAGACCTAAGTCTTAACAAACCATTTCGCAATCTCTCTCCTGAACCAATAGGATAGTTTTCTGCTGCTAGTTTTTCTGTAATAAATTCCTGTGTTGAAGCATCTATATCTGTTGCTCCCATTATATCGGCTACTGCTCCTACCATAATTATCTGATGGTATGAATCATCTAGAAAACAAACAGTAGATAAATCACTAGTTTCATCTACTGGTCTTGCAAACTTTCTCTTAACAACTAGATAAACAGTTTTATTTGAAGTTGTATTAAAGAACTGAACAGCAGTATTAGTACTTGAAGGTGGAAAGTCTGTTAGTAGTTCTATCCCTGCACTTGTGTACTGACTACCTGAAGCATTTTGAATATAAGAACTAACGACTGAAACTGTAGTTGCTGGAACTTCAGCATAGGTTGCATTGGAAGTTACATTTGTTGTAGTTATGTTATATAAAGTTGGATAGAGTCTTGATATATTATCTGATACGGCATCATATACAGACTTTCTTGGGAATGTTGGGTTGATAAAAATATTATCTTCATCTGTGTGTGCAGCAGCAGCAGTTCCTGCGTAAGCTCTTGCTACTGTTAAAGTTCTAGTTGATGTGTTTGAAGCAGTTACTAACATTAGTTCTTGTCCTATCTCTACTAATGCTCCATTACCTAAAAGATTTTCTTCCTCTGATGAGAACAATCCTGATTCATAAACAAGTGATGTAACTGAAGCATTAATTCCCCCATCTAACCTAGAGAACGCAGATAAGTCATCTGGTTTATTTAAAAAATCTCTATATATTCTATCTATTAATGTGCTTACTGCTGCCATATCTATTCCAATTCTACTATGCGTTTAAACGCATAGGTACTAACCAGGGAGAGAAAAACTCTCTCCCCAGTAAGTGTAATTACCTTCTTAGTATTTAGGAAGCTAATCCAGTAATTTGTCCGTGGAACATTTCTGGACCATACTCTAGTCCTACTTCTCCATAGACTTGGTATTTATAAGCTGCTCCTGATTGAGCTACTGGCTCAACAAAGAAGTGTCCTTTTCCTGGAATATCCAAGAAAACTGGCTTACAAAATGCTACATCAACAATGAGTAGCTTACTAGCAGATACGTGTCTGTCATAGACAATACCAATTTCTCCAAAGTCAGTTTCTATTGTTGTGATATTTACACCACCAATATTTCTGTCTCTTGGAGCTAATGCTAAAGCATTAGAGTATAAGCTAGACAATACTTGTTTCTGATAGCTATTACATAATATAACTGGTTGCTCAAACGGAGCACCAGAGTCTGCCATCCTTTTCAGCAACGCATCCATAATTGTTTGCGTAAGGGCTACTCCACCCTTTGCTTCAAGATTGGTTGTTACAGCAGCTGCTAATCCTCGTGTTTGCCTAGCTGTTGCTAGGTTAGCACCTGCATTGTATGTACCTTGAATAAAAGAAAACTCAATGTCTCGAGCTGCTCTTTTAAGTTTCATATCAAGCTGGAAACCCAATTCATCTTGAACTGGTTGGTTACCTATGATGGCTTCGCCACTTAGGTTACCTGTAGCTGCTTGTTTTGAATATGATACATTAACACCATACTGCATAATTTGAGTAACATTTGTTACTTCCGACCTTGTTCTCTCTTCGTACGTTGGGTCTGCACCTTCAACAACAGCAGTTTGAGCTGCAGCTGTATTATCTACAGTTTGCCAAGTAAATTGTTTGGAAGTTACTGATTTTCCACCAGTTATTCCACCAATCATTGAGAGCAAGGGCGTATCGTTTGGAGTGATATTGAATAATTCACCTACGTAATTCGGTAAATCAAACGTATCCCCCATACCTGATACTGCACCCATAATCTTTTCTCCTTTTTAATAATCAATGGAGAAACTTATCTTTTGTTCTCCATTAGGGTTTTTAATTTTGTAGTTTTGAGAGCTGAACTTTTCTTCCAATCTCCATCTTGCATAGCTGTTGCAATCTGGTCATTTACATTGGCTGGTTCAACTGGAACACTCGCATCTATTACAGCATCCAAATTATTTTGGCTTGTCACTACTCTTTCCTTTTGTGCTTCTTGTTCCTGAACTGCTGGAGTACTTTCACCCCAACCATATTGTTCAGCAGCAAATGCCTTTATCGCATCTGCTTCCAAGTCGCCTTTATAAAGGTCCTTTAGTGCTTTGCCCTGTCCAGAAGAAGGGTCGAATCCTGCTTCTTTAAAAACAAAATCTGATTTAAAAGCCATAAGCTCTTTTTTTTCAGCTTCAGTTTTCTTAAGCTGGGTTCTTAACTGCTTCATAGCAGCGTTATCTCCCTCTACTTCTTCCGTTTCTTCTACCATATCTTCTACTTCGTTTTCCATTTTTTCTCCCTCACAGTTTTTCTACTAGCTACATTATCCTGTGGTTAATAATGCGATAGGCGACAAATTATAATTGATGAACAAATGAGAATTGTCAGCCACTTCTAGCTGTTCAGATACACTGCGAATTTGAATACTAAGGTACACGCAGGGTATACCGAAGAGTTGTAGCATCTATTCTAAGCCGACCCTACCAGGCTATACATTTATTATAACACTGTTTATACAAGAAGTATGTTTTATTTATCTTTGTATTAGACCTGTTACTCTTGAACCTTCTCTGGCTGCTCCACCTATAGGTGAAAATAATGATTCCTCACTAGCTTGTAATCTTTTAATTTTATCTGTAACTTCCGTATCACCAAATATTGCTGCTTCCGTAAATTCTTCTAATGTTATACCTTCAGCAGTTGGTTCTATTCTTGATTCTATTTCCTTTAATCTAGGTAACTCAGATTGTGCTGCTGTGAAGAACTCCCTTGCCTGTCCTTGGTTTAGTCCTGCACCTCTTAGTCTATCTGCAACTGTAGTTGATATTGTGAATCCTGCCTTGGCTGCTTCTCCACCAATTTGTGCAGAGGTTATTCTACCTGCAATTATTTCTTCACCGACTTCAGGGTCTAATGCTCCTAAAAATATAGCTTCTGCTTCTAGGTTTATACCATAGTTATTTTTATAAAATGATTGCACTTCTACTAAGTTGTCTTTAATTCCTCTATAAACTGAAGTTATCCTTTGTTCAAATTCTCTAGCCGATACTTCACCCTCAATCAATGCAGTAAATCTTGCATTAAGAAGGTCCTCTGATGTAGCTCTTGGTAAACCGAACTCAGACAAAGTTCCTATGTAAGATTCTTTTAATCCTTGGTATGTAACCTCATCAAGTCTTACTTGACCATTAGGTAATGTATTACCAGGAAATTCATCTTTATATAGTTGTGTTTGTCTAACATTTGATATAGCTACCGTTGGGGAACCTGTAACTGCCCACTGTGTTGCAAAAGCATTAAGGATTGCATCAGGCATATTTGGGTAAAGTGAATTAGCTAATTCTAAATAAGTTGCCATTATTGATTCGCTCCTAGATTTTCATAAACAGAACCCTCACCTAATGCAGCTTGTAATGCTTGAGTTGCTTCTACTGTTACTTGGCTGTTATCTTGTTCTAAACCTTTAGCTCTTAATGTCGCAGTTGCAGTAGTAAAATCATTTGTTGCAACCATATCTTGCCACCAAGATTCTGTTTCATCTGCAGCTTCTCCCCAAACAGAAGTTGTTAAGTTTCTCCAAGGTGTAACTATATCTTCATAAGATAGATTTGAATTAGTGTATTGAGGAAACAATCCTAATCTATTATTTTTTAACTGCTCTATTAATGCAGCTTCAAAGTCTGGGTCATTTCTTATTCTTCCAGCTCGTTTAGAAACCTCTTCATTAGTAAGTTGTCCAAACACAGGACCTAGCCACTGATTATACAGTTGTCTAACTCTATCTTCTTTTTCTGCTGTTCTTTCTAATCCACCAACTCCTGCTGAAGTTACATAACCTGTAAAATCTGTATCTCTAACACCTGACCTAAATGGGTCTGCAAATAGTGCTAGTTGTTCTGAAGCATAAGATTCTGTCCATTGTCCACTAACCCATTTATCTGCAACCCAACTAACTAAAGCATCAGGTGGAGCTTTCTCTTGTCCTGTTTCTGAATCAAAACCACCAGTTACGCCTGCTGCTTCTAATGCTCTACTTACTTGAATTTTATAATCATTCTTTAATGCTGCAGCTGAAGAAGGGTCAGAATTATATTTTCTTAACCAAGCTTGTTCTGCTTCTGAATGTTCTTTATACCAGTCTGTCATTGCCCACTCAGCTGCACTTACTTGTCTACCTTCTAGTTCTGCTTCTGCTATTAAGGAAATAGATTGTTTATCTAATAACCAAGGAGCAATCTGAGCTTGTGTAGTTAGATTATCTACAAAAGTTAAGAAAGGATGGGGAGCTTGACCAGTATTTGGGTCATTGCCTGGTAGTTCTGATGTAGTACCAGCAACAATAAAGTCATCTATCTCTTCCTCTGTCATAAAATAATTTATTTCGTAAGGAGCGTTCTCAGTTAGAATACCTGCCTTATACAAGTCGTTATGTCTTACTTCATAAAACATTCTTATAGGTAATCCTTTATACATAGTTCCAGCTCCTGGCACTGTGTACATTAAATATAATCTATCTTCATCTGATTCAACGAGGACTGCACCCTCTGGAATATTGTTAAATTGATTTAGGGTTGTTGAACCTGGCTGACCTGCTATAGCATCTTCTTTCTCATCAGTTTTAGTACTATCAACAATAATTTTTACACTATCTGCTAGATTTTCTTCATCACGATAGGTTTTCCATATTTCATCTAGTTCTGTTATCGGTAAATATCCCTGCCAATCAACATCTGGATTTTCAGTTCCTGGAGTCCAACCATTCAATAAAGCATAAAATTCATCTTCTGAACCTGCACTTCTAAATGAACCATCTTTCTCAAACAATGCGTATTTTTTATCATCAAGAAGTATTATGTTTGGACCATCAGTATTCCAATCACTTGACCACCAATCTTCCTCAACTACTTCCTCAACTACTTTTTCAACTACTTCATCATCATCAGTTATAACTTTTCCAAAATCATTACCAATTACTTCTGAGGTCTTTGGATTAAATATATTCCCTGTTTTTTCATCATAACCTTCAAGTTCTCCATCTTTATTTATCCTTAAAACAAATCCTGTTTGGTCCTCAAAAATAATTTCATCAGGTGTATTTATGTTTTCTAAAAATTTAGCAATAACTTCCATTTCTTCTTCAATAGTGTCACCTACATCTCTGAAATCTGAATCTATCTTATCTAGTAGTTCTTTTAGTTCTTGGTCATTTAATATTTTAGGTGCTATTTCTTTTGCTATTCTAGTTTGTTCTTCAACAATATCTTTTTTGTTGTATATATCATCAACACTTCCAACATCAACTTCATCTTCTACTACTTCATCTTCTACTACTTCATCTTTTCCTGGGTTTGTATATCTTGTATCAGGTATATCATATTGTCTAAGGTATCTCGCATAATATTGATTATCTGATAAAGTTTTTGCTTCTTCTAAATTAGCTTCTATAGAAACATCTATATCCACATCAGGTGATAGTTGTTTAGGTAACTCTATAAGGTGATTCTTAATATCATTTTGGAACTGATGTATTACAACTGCAAGTGGTTTCCCTTCAAAGTTCTTCTCCCAATTAGACTTATATCTCTGAGCTAGATATATCTTTTTAATAGCAGCTATAGCATTTCGGTCTTTAAATACTGGGTCGTAATCTTTTCCGTATCCTGTTTCATCTCCGTTAGCCATTATTCCATTCCCTCTGGCATTTCAAATGCTATGTTCTTTCTCTTAGGAGTTAGAGCATCTACTATCTCAGCTCCATATTTAGCAATCTTATCATTACTCGGTACGACTTCTCTATTAAGCCTTGTGTAATCTGGTGAATCAACTTTAACAATAGTATTATTTGGAGCATCTAGTATTTCTCCTTTAGGGTTATATGCTGTAGTAAAAAACTTATCTTGGTTTCTTAGTTCAGCATACGATTGAATATTTCTATTAGATTGTGGTTTTTCTTTTTCAACCTCATACATATTCATTACTTTGTTTACATATGTTTCAATATTTGGTCCTATGTCTTGTAAGTTAGTTATATCTTTAACTGCTTCCATACCATTAGCAGCTGCATCATTTGCTGCTCCTGGTCCACCATACCAAGCTACAGCTACCAATTCCCAAGAACCATATTTGTTGTAGTACTCTTGTATTTTATTTGCAGCAACTATATCTTGTATAACTGGTATTCTCCAATCAGCACCTTTATATCCTGCTTCTTTTGCCCACCATTCCCAGTTAATATCAAGTATTCCATAAGCTCCCAAAGCCTGCACTGTTTCTAAACCTCTATTTGTTTGTGTTTGAGTTTTTCTATGTTTCTTTAAGTAATCACCACCAGCATTTTCTTGCTGTCTTATAGCTTCCATAAATGCGTATAGTTCTGTATTCTCTGGCATATTAGAAATATCCCTCTGCACCTGGTCGTTGGTTAAGAGAAGCAAACATACTAGACCTAGCTTTACGAATGTCAAGATTTTCACCCTTCTTTCCTTCTTCCTTAGCTATCATATTATCAAAATTATTTGCTAAAGATGCACTTTGGTCTATCTGTGTCATACCATATGTATCTATGCTAGATTGTACATTTTCTTTTGAGTAGTTTCCAAACTCCCCTGCTAGTAAACCACCCCCTGTTACATCATCCTGTCTTGTTATTTCTGTTAATTCTGTATCTTGTGTATATGCTTGTTGTGCTTCTGAATATAAAGTATTAGCTAATAGTTTTAATTCGTATGGTTGAGGATTACGATTAACTCTTCTTCTGAACATTGTTACAATACTGTTCTTAACAGTGTCATAATCAGGTGGTAAATATGCTGGAGCATCTGGGTACTTAGGTAGAGGATTATTAACATACTCATCTAAAGCAGCGTTCCATTCTGTACCTGTTATCTTTTCTTCTGCTGTAACCCCTCTTCTATTAACTCTATCAAGTACAAAGGAGAAAGCTGTTTGTGTTGTCCTTCCCCAATCTCCAGCTAGAAAACTAGCATCAGTTTCTAATAGCCCTGCATTAATTAATCCAGCTTGTATTCTTGCTATCTCTTCTTCATCTTTCCCTGTAAATAAACTTATTAACTCATTTTCTGTATAATACTCTGTAGCTTCATCACCTCTAGGGCTAACATAATTTGCAGGAACACCTATTGGTGATTCCCCTGGCTGTACCAGACCATATTGGGATTGTGCCTGTGCCATACTTACATCATAATTTCCCATTGAGCCTATATCACTATCTTCATCTAAAGCCATAGCTAGTAGATGCTGTGGAACACCATATGATAATAAGTACTTGCTTGCAGATTCTATATCAGGTGTTTCGTTTATAATATCAAACTGGTCTTGGGATAGCATTATCACACCCTCACCAGATACAGCCTGACTATTAACATACCGAAGTATCTCTACAATTCTATCTATAAATGTTGATGTATCCATTATTCGTTAGCCTCTAATAAAGCAATATCCTCATATTCTTTTCTTAACTCTCTTTCAAACACTTCATTCATTAAAGCTCCAGCTTCTGGATACTTAATAAGTATCTGGCTTTTCACAAATCGTAAGTGTTTTCTAAAAGAAACAAGTTTTGATGAACTTCTAAAAGATGTAGGCAAATAATTTGCACCAGGTATCTTAGTAGTTATTTCAATAACTTTATCTCTTTCTTTAATATATTCTACCAGTGCTTGTGCTACTGGCTCGTTTTTTAATTCAGGTATTAGTTGATATGTTACAGGGTCAAACCAAGTGTAAAGCTCCATAATAATCTCATTAATCTCTGGTTTCTTTACTGAGCCTGGTATAGACATACCATATCCATAATATTTAGAAGCAAGTTCTGCCTTCTGATTTCTTTTGGCTGCCTGTGATACCCTATCTGTTTTATTAACTAAATCATTTCTTATTAACCACGCTTCAAATTCTAAGTTACCTTTAAGGATATTCTTAGCTCTCTGCCATTGTTCAGGTGTTCTTGGTACTCTTTCCCCTTCTACTATTTGATTCCAATAAGCATCATAAGAAAACTCTGAATCTGATTCATCAATCAAAAACCCATAAGTAAAATTAAATTTCTTTACTAGGTCTTTATTCTTTCTCTCCCACTCTGCTCCATCTGCAGTTATAGGTCTTTTTAAAATAGTTTCTGTTTTAGCTGTTGCTATTGCTATTGGGTCAAATCCAAATCTAGTTGTGAACTCACTCATAGCTGCATCAATATCAGGTGCAGTAGAAGAAATCTCTCTCCATTCCTGAGCTAAAGTTTCAAACAAGAAGTATGTTCCAGTATTATCAGCTATCTCATATTTAGGTGAACTAGGTCCTGCTGGTCCGAGAAACTGTGCAAATGCTCTTATCATTATTATTTCTTGTGCATATTCTGCAGCTAAATCTAACGCCTGTGCTGCTTCTTTAGGACCACTGTCAGATACTACTCCTGCTAAAAGTAATGCTTTATAAACTTCAATCACTGTGTTGTTATACATTCTCTTTGTTTCATCTGTATTCTGAACAAACGCATTAAGAAACTTCTTAGCATAACTAGGAAAAGGTACAAGTGAAGCACCTATTTCAGATGGTGTACCAGCTCTTGGTGGAGAAAATTCACCAAACAATATAAATTGAGCTAACCCCTCTGGTTTAAATACTTGAAACTTCTCATTTAAAAATGCAGCAGGTACTGTAATAGTTGGTCCGAAGCCTGGTATAACATTGGCTGCTAGGTTGATTGAACGAAGATACACAGGTAGATTTACCTTTACTCCTTTTTCTTCAAGGTCTTTAAACATCCATTTTCTAATTAATCCACTACCTGGATAGTTAAACATTTCTTGACCAGTTAAAGGGTCCGGATAGAAGAAACCTTTTTGGTCATCATCTTCAAATTGCTTTCCTTCTTTTCTTCCTGACTGAACTACTTGTTGAGCTCTCCTTAAAGGTCTTAACCTTTCTTGTTTTATTATCTTTCCCCAAGTTGTGAAGATTTCAACAAATGCTTCTCCGAAAGGAAACAGTGCTCTTGTAGATTGCCCTAGTCTTGTTCTTGTTGTTACATCATAAAGAAGTCTTTTTGTTTGAGTAAGAGCATAAGCAGATGCTGACTTATCAACTATCTCAATCTTATTAATACCACCAACTTCTCCTGTGGCTTTGTTTATTCTTTTCCATACTTGTCTTTCTAATTTAGTTCCCTTATCTATTCCACGCTTTTTAGCTTGTTTTTTTATTTTCTTAAGAGTAGCTGCGTTTGAGTGTTCTGCCAGTTCACCAATCTTTTTCCAGTAACTAGCTTTAAATGCTGGTGACCTAGACAATTTGTTTGTAGGTACAGTCATTAACATATCAAATAGTTTATCTACAGTTCGGTTCATTAATTTAATACTCGTACTATCTGTAAATGTTTCTACTTTTGCAGTTTCAGGCAATATATCAAGAAAATCTTCAAAGAACTTTTTTTTAATTTCTTCTTGATTTTTTCTAAGTTGAACTGTTATCTTATCGTACTCAGTATTACTTAACTCACCTTTCCAATATGCTTCCAACTTTACTCCTTTTAATCCTTTCATATCATCTGCATTTGTTACTTTTGTACTTGATATCCATTTCAACAACTCTGGTTTTCCACCTTCTTGTATCCACCTACTAGATGCAGCTGGAGCTCCTTTTGCAGTCGTGAATTTTAATTTACCACCTGCTACTTCTGCAAGATTTGCATTAACATAATTAATAAATTCATCTACTAATTGACCACCTGGTTTTGATTGTCTGCCTGCTCCTTTAAACATATGACTTTCTGCACCTGTAACTTTTTTAATGTGGTTATTCTGCCAAGTTCCTTTTCTCTTAGCTGCTGCTCTAAGTATTCTTAATTGTGAAGCTCTTTGTGCTGCAGGAAGTAATTGTATCCTTGCTAACTCTTTTGACAAAGGGTCAAAGAAAGCCTGTAATGTATTTCTAAATGTAGCATCTTTCCAGGATTTAGAGGTTACACCACTTTTCTGTACAAGAGTCCACTGTCCTGCTCCTGCCCATCTTCTTCTGATAGAGGACATTGTTCCTGATGCGTTAGACATAGCTGACATATGAAAGGCATTATTTTCAAATGAATTTATCAATCCTACTTGAACTTCTCTAGGACTGTTTAATACTCTAGCTATTGTATCTAGAGGGTGTGTTATTACATTTGTTACACCTGAAGATAGGATTCTTATTTGTTCTTCTAAAATAACTCTTACTGTCCAAGCTGGTCTTAAAAGAACAAGTGGTTTAAACACGCCACCATAATACCAATCCAAAAATCTTCTTGAAGATTCTGCACTTTGTCCAGTAAAGAACTTTGTTCCTATTGGTCCTAAACTTGAATCTAAGGCTTTGGATAGTCTAAGTATGTCTGTTGGTTTTGGTAAGTATATTTCATCAGCTAACTGTGTAGCTGTCAGAGGGTTCACTAAAACTTCATCAGCTGCAATGTCTTTCTTTTTCTTTCTTAATATTTTTCTTAACATTGGTGCAATCGGCATATCACTTGTTGTGTATTTTCTTCCTGCTGTTTTAGCCATTTCACCTTCGGCATAAAATTTACCCATAACATTTGTACCTCGTTCAATAAGTTCTTCTTGAAATTTTGTTAAACTGCCTTTAACAATATTTCCTGCTTTATCTAATTTTCCTCCAAGATTTTTAACGATTGCTGGTTTAAAATCTTTTTGTAACATCTCAACTAATGTATTAACTACCTGAGTTGGAGCATCATCTGATTCTAAAGCATCAAGCATTTTGTTAAAATACTTACTGCTTATCTCCTTAGCTTTTTTTTCTGGTAACTGGTCAGTAACTAATCTCAACATTCTTGCCATTTGAACTATTGAACCATCTACATCTGCAGTAACTATAACGTTACCATATGTTTTCTCCATCATCCTTGTTAAACGATTTCCTTTTTTAACTACTGTAGGAAGTTGGTTTGATGTAAGTTGTATTATTTCTCCACTAACAAAATTTGAAAGTTCTGTGTCTATATCTTCAAATTTTTTTCCCTTATTCTTCTTTTTAAATTTACGTAATCTAACTAAGAATTTTTCATCTGTAATCTGTTCTTTTGATAAACGAATAATCTCATATCCATCATCTGCATTATCCCAAAGGAACTTTCTAAACACTAGACCTTCCTCTCCTGCCATAAAGGCTTTTACAGTAGGTCCACTTACACTTTTTCTTGCTGCACCAATTAATCCACTTGATTGAAACTCTTTCATTTTTGCCATAGAAGTAAACGCTTTTTTTGATTTACCTAAATAAGCAAGACCGAATGTTGCAAGAGCAACTGGGTCTGCAAATATCTGAGCAAGAGCATCTATAGTTCCAGTTATAAAACTATATGCTTTAGTTCCTGGTTCTATAATCTCATCAAATGGTTTAAACAACCAACGACCAATAGTTACTGTTGGAGCTACACCTGCTGCTTCAAACTTAGCTCTTCTCTCTCCTACAAACTGCACTCCTGTTTCTGCTTTTAATCTCTGCTCTTCGTATATCTGAGGTCCTAAAACATTTTCTATTACAAACTGTCGTGCCTCTGCAGGTGGAACACCTGATTCTATTAAGTTTTTATACTCATCAGTTGTTGTAGGGTCAGTACTACCTAAAAAGATACCACTTCCTATATCTCCACCTTTAAGTGCAGGCATAAACAATTCTGTTTCTGATGCTTCTTTTGCTTCAGCGTGTGTCATACCCTGTTGTCTAGCTTCTAAATATCTTACTTTCTCTGGTAAACCTTCTTCCCAAGCAGATTGAAAACCAAGAAACAATCCTCTTAAACCTGCTTTACCTTTGTCTTTAGCAAATGCACCAGCAGTTTTTAATGCTCCATATCCTTCCTCTTCTTTTATTATTGAATCTTGCATAACGATTTGTGCAAGTCTAGGGTCATCAGGTGAAATGTTTAAACGAACAGCACCTACTACTGCACCAGCTGGGAGTGTAGGATACCTGTTTGCTATAGCTGCTGCTTGTTTAGCCATCTCTATTGTTGCTGTAGGTTTTAAGTTTTTAGCTTGGAGTTTTATTGTTGTTTCATCCTCAACAACATCACTGTCAAATATTGAATAGGACATACTATCTAATAAGTCTAGCTAATGCTGGGTCACCTGTTAAAGCATACAACTCGTAAATTAATTCTTGTGTTGTATCTACTGGTGGTACACTTGCCATTCCAGTTTGTACTGGCTCTACCTTTCTATTTGTAGATGCCCATACATCTAAATCTAGCTGCTTTTGTGTTTGACTATCTACAATAGGAGTTACTCCTTGACTTTCAGTTACTATTTCATTTGAAAAGGTAGGAGTCTTATCCATAAAATCATACATAGCTTCTTTTTCACCGTGTGCCATATCGGATTGTGCGACATAGTTCCTACTTGCTGGTGGAACATTCAGGGCTGTTTTTTTTACACTAGTAGTAGCTCTGGTCATCTTCCCCCTCTTCAAAATAAGCAAATGTTGAACTAATAATCATATAACCAAAAGGAAATACAATCGGTGGTAGCTGAGTAAACATTAGTATTGGTTCATTTGAGGCATCTGAAATAAGTTCATTACCTATATCATCAACATCATACAAACTATTATTAATTATATTTGCGAATGTTTCATTGGTAGACATTGCTACCCCATTCCTTGTAACACCTGTGCTATTCCAGGTGGTGGTCCTTGAGGTTGTCCTTGAGGTATTCCAGTCTGTGTATCAACTAAAAGAGCTTCTTCCTGTTCTGGTATTTCTGGATTATCTGCTGTATAAAATTTATCTAATATATTCTGAGCATTTGCTGGATTTTTACTTATTTGAACTATAGCCATTGTAGCTTTGACATCACCTTGTTGTGCTCGTGATAAAAGAGTTTCATATATAACATTATCTGCTTTTTCTTTTATAATTCTTTCATTAACTCTAACTGTATTATCTAAGCCATCAAGGTTTTCTTGTAGCGTTTGTCTGTCAATAATACCTGCGTTAAGTAGCTGTAATCCTGTAACAATTTTCTGTGGTTCATCATAACCAGCCATAGCTCCATAAACTCTACGTGTCTTATAACTTCCACTTATATCTTTCAAAGGGTCATAATTTTCTGCAAAGAATTTATTATCCATATATCCAGATAAGGGTTTCGGTTTGCCACCATACATAACCTCATCCCACTCAAGTCTTTTAGAATCTAACTGCTCTATAGCATCTGCCATTACCGTATGATATTCTCTAATCATCAAAGACATTGATGCACCCAGTTCCTCTAAACCTCTACCAGTAGCAAAAGCTAATGGAGATTGAGAATCATCTGTAGTTGGATATGCACCACCAACACGAAGTTGTCTTTCAATCCTATCTATCTGTTGGAAAATCTGATAAGGAACATTTGAAGCTGGTTTGGAAACCTGTGTTCCAGGGGATAAATAGTTTACAGCAAACCTGCCTTTTCTATACTGTCCTGATTCAAGTTCACCTGAAATATTTGTTTCGGTGAATACAGCATCTTCCATAGCGATAATACTCATAACATTTATCTTTGCCATAGATGCCATCAAACCTACAATCTGGTCGTACTGTCCTTGTAGCTGGTCGAAGGAAAACTTCTTAGCCACAACGAAAGCAGGACCACTTTGTATTGGATTAGGAATAAAGTCAATAGTTATGCCTGATGCCATATGGTAAACATATGTTCCCTCATCATTGTAATATTCTGCGACTAAATCTCCTTGTCCGTTTGAGTTAGCCCAAGAACCACTATATGAATCTGTATATGGAGAAGCATAACCAGCACCAACATTTAATCCTTCGTGTTTTGTCTTTAAGTTAATTGCATCTTTAAACTCTGGATAGACTTTTTCTAACGCATATTTTGGAACTCTCCTAACTATTGATAAGTCTTTAGGTTGTTGGTCTGCACCGAAGTAACCAGGGAAACAGTTGTAAGGGTCTCGAAGTTCTGCAACTGGATAAGGAGTTCCATTAGAATCTTTCTTTTCTCTAATAACCCATACTGCATATCCATAACCAGGAAGCCATCTTCCTACTTGTGGCATTTGTAAATCTAATCTCTGGACTTCATCATAAGCAGTTATTATTCTGGAAATCTTTTCTGCTTTATTCTTAGCTCTTGTTGAATCTTTATCGTTAGGAACATCCACCTTTAAGTTTGGAATACGCCCTATCTTTTGAGCAAGATGCTCTAGACCTGACATCATCAAGTTAGGAACAGGAACTTGCCAATCTTGAAATCCTTTAAGCTGGTCACCAAGAAGTGCAAGAATACCTGAAGGTCCACCATTCATAATTGCACGAATACGACCTCTTGTCGCATATGCTGCTTGATTATCATAATGCAACTGTGTTATTCTATCTTGTAAGTCTGTATCTTTCACATTATCCCCAAGGTGCTTCGTTCATCTCGCTTATATCCCATTCCTTAAAACTAGGTCTATAATCTAATCCTACCTCAGCTATTCTTTCTTTACCTAATCTTCTAATAACTTTTAACGGAAACCAAGATGCCATTACAACATCTGATTTGTATCCTTTATTACTTTTAGCTTTATTAGAAGCCGAAGAGAAATAAATTAATTGTCTACGATATATATTACTCTTTACTTCTGAATCTGCATTACCATAGGGTAAATTAATCAACTGTTCCTTGAATAGCTGTGCCATAGAACCTACACCAAATATTGGGTCAAACTTATTCTTTTGTGTTTGATGTCCTTCTGTGTGAATCCCAAATCTTGAACAGTAATCTCTCAACTGTACATCCTGTCTTATAGCCTTTTGGAAACCGTTCTCTTCTATAACCCAATGGGATAAACTATATTTCTCATACCACTTTTTTATAGTTTGTCTGGCTTGTATTATTCCACCACCCTCTTCGTTCTCTACATCAACTAAATACATCATTCCTGTATCTGTATTAGCTGCCCATAAGAAACAGGCTTGAAATCCTGTAGAAGCTGGGTCAAGCCCTGCAACTAAATGTGTACCTGCAGGAATATGTCCTACTACTCTATTAACATCTCTACATTGGTCTATATCTTCTGAGTTAAACATAGTTATACCATCAACAAAGGCTTTATTAAGATAGACCATTTCAAAGATAGCTTTTCCACCTGTGGTTTCTGCTGCAACTTTTCTTGATAGCAACCATTTATAAGTTCTTTTACTTTCCCACAACATACACTTAGTATGTAGTTTTATTTCAGTTTCAGGCAAAATACATTCTGAACTGTGTGCCTCTTCTACTATTGTCTGCATCTCTGGATTCTCTAAAAGAAAGTTATATAAATCCTCTGGGTGCTGCCTTGAACCTATAACTACTACAGCAGTATGTTCTTCTTTTCTTGATGATAAAGTTGTTGTCCACCATTGTCTTGTCTGCTCTCTAGCACTTGGTTGAACAGTTGTTCCGTGGTCCTCAATGTCATCTGCAATAATTATGTCACAGTCTCTTGATAGAATCTTACCACCCTTACCTACAGCTACCATAGATGGTGATTTGATACCTGTTACTGTTCTGTTAGCTACAGTAAATTGACTTGATGACCAAGATTTACCACTTCTATTTTTTGGTTGAAATCTTCCACCTGGTCCACAGAAATCCTCTTTCAAACTTTCATTGTTTTCTAAGTGGTCCAACACAGAACCTACTGAGTTCTTTGCAATTTCTTCATTTCCACCTACCCACATAATTCTTACATTAGGATTTTTACATATCTGCCATACTGCAAAGTGTGTAAGTAAGTCTGTCTTACCGTGTCGTGGTGGAGAGAGAATCATTTGTTCCCCACCTTCCTTTATAGCTTTAATGATGGCGTTAATCCATTTTTCGTGAAAGTCTGCAGTCTCGTATCGTTCTCCAGTTTCAGTTCTGAAATACATATCTCTGAAACTCTTAAAACTCTTTAATGATTTTGTTGCCTCTGTGGGCATAGTCCAGTTCTCTCTAGCTTTTAATATAGATTTATCTTGTTTGTATGCGCTATACATTCTCGTAACGACTGATTTGTTTATATCAAGTTTCTCTGAAACCTCTTTATGTGTAATCTTTTTATTTTCAATTAAGGGAGCAAACTCTTTTACAAACCTCTCGTAGTTCTGTCCTCTGACAATACTTCCCTTAGCTGCTTCCTCAACTTGGTATAGAGGTTTTACTTTTCTTTTATATTCAGCTGCCCTTTTACATTTAGTAGAGCAGTATTTTCTTTTTCCTGTAACAAGTTTCTTTTTACAGAGTGGACCTTCACATAATGTTCCGTTCATTTTTTATTTGTGTACATAGAGTAATAGGATTTAACCTGCTTACCAGACATAACTTTTCCACTAGGAGACCTAAACTTATTTGGTCCTATCTTCTTAAAAGGCATTACTTTTTTCTTTTTCCGTAACCCATTTTTTTGTATTTCTTCTTATACTTTGGTCCTGGCATACTTCTCCTTATATACTACATCTGGTATGTTTAAATCTTATATACTACATATTGTATACTTAAATCTTATATACTACATATTGTATGATTGAATCTGTTAAAGGTAAAAAATACCCCAACCACAAACCTAACACTACATATAGTAGTGGAAGAAGCTGCTTAGAAAAAGGGTGTAGTACAATTATTTCAAAGTACAACAAATTTAAACATTGTAACAATCACAAACAAAGAGTCTATCCAAGAATCAAAGGAAGAAAAGTACCTACTGACTTACAGGAACCTCTTAGTTAGATAAAGAAAAACCCCCTTGAAATAAACTATCTGGAAGGACTGTCCATTCAAGAAGGCTTCTCTTAGTACTAACTATAAACTGGGCAAGTTTATTTTTATGTACTTTCGATTATAGGGAACTTGTGATACTATTCAAATGAATAAAAAAAAAATTA
>Ga0209402_10001179_pt1 | contig 29308 bp, 18 predicted proteins | sample ArcticOcean_MG_C_3_FD_187437 | JGI IMG/M metagenome (GOLD analysis project Ga0209402, IMG submission 187437) | Marine microbial communities from western Arctic Ocean - ArcticOcean_MG_CB8_126 (SPAdes) (version 2) | ecosystem: Environmental > Aquatic > Marine > Oceanic | place: Arctic Ocean... | reverse complement strand
CAATCCTACAAATGAATCCCATCGATTAACTAATATGTCAGATTGACTACTATGAAGATACAAAAGTGATCCTATATCTAAAGAAACCTCTGAGTGAGATCTCAATACACTATATGTATCAGACATACATTCAAATTCTAATATTTCTTTGAATCCTTCAACTACTGGAGTGATTCCTAGGGGTCCACCTAGTTCTCTATAGCCTGCATCAATCGTTATATATTTTCCTTTAACGTCAATAACTGTGACTAATACTTTGCCCGCTATAGTGAATTCGTTCATATATGAAGTCGGGTCGCTCATAAGTGCATATGTTCCTCCCTCGACTTCCGTAACTCCCTGTATTCTTGTAGCGACATCGTAAGTAAAGGTTTCTCCTGAGGATACTACCGTGACTGGTATTCCTTCATTTTCAATAGCCGTTTTAATAGCAAGGCACATATCAATATATTTTTTACCTTCTAAAAATCGTGTTTCCCTATCCGGTTCTCCATCAATGGTTTGATGACTCATCACACCAAGAAATTTAACACCTGGTAGAGTTTGGGCGATCTTAGCAAGAGCAACAGCTTCTTCTGAGTTTCTAATACCAGCTCTATTCATACTGGTATCTACTTCTATCAAAATACCGACAACGGATTCATTTCTAACAGCAGAGGTAGATAGTTCAATCAAATTGTCTCTATTATCTACACACACTTTTATATTTCCCCGTTTTGCCAAAGCAGTTAATCTGTCAAGTTTATCTTTACCGACTATTTGGCTGGTAATTAAAATATCTGTAATTCCGCCCTCAACCATCAATTCTGCTTCTGAGACCTTCGCGGTACAAATTCCACCATTTGTTCCTCCTTGAGCAATTTGTTTTTGAAGTATTTCGGGGCATTTTATGTTTTTGGCATGTTGCCGCATTTTACATACAGTATTTGAATATTCTTTGGAAATAACATCAAAATTGTTTTCCATAGCATCCAAATCTATAACAAGGCAAGGGGTTTCCAAATCTTGTTTATCAGTTCCGTAAATAGGCCTATAATCGTGCATTTGAAGTTCGCCTTTTTTTATCTATAGTGTCCACGGGCTTCAGTAGTCCAGACGTTAGTTAATTTACCGTCATCAATAACGTTGATAAAGTCATACAAATTAAAGGCATCGCCTATATTCGCAGGGTTTAAAATTATCCTATCTCCCAATTTTAAATCTATTTTTTCGGTGCCCGTACTCACGATACAGCCATGCTCTGCGCTCATCCTATCTACTTTGACACCAATAGACTTATTAATTGTCGGCAATCCTCGGTCAATTGAAATAGCTTTTTGGCCACAGTCTAAATACCAATTATTTTCTTCAGGGTGACTCATTACAGAACTTAAAACTCCACAAGCAGGAATGTCAAAATCCTCATTCGAGCTATCGAACAAATATGTGCCATTAATAATTTCATCGAACAAGGAATATTTTCCCAAATCTTGATCTATATTTGAACTTGATATCGCCATATTCAAATGAGTTGATTGTGTGGAAGAAGTCGATTCTATCAAAGAAGACAATTGTGAATTAAAGGTTTCATCAATAATATTTTGGTCTTCATTATTAACTACAAAATAACCATTAAATTTAAGGTTGCCTAATCGTTTTATTTCATTTACCAATCCTGTAATATCATCTGTCATAGATAATCCAATACTCTTAATAGAATTGGATATAGGTACATAGAATAAAATCTCCATACCTGACTCTGAAAACATATGTGAGATATTTTTTGCATTATTCAGGTTAGTTATCGGTATAGAAATCTTTATATCACGACTCATTTCAAGTGCAAATGTTAATTTACCAGAACCAATAACAGGCATGCCTATTGTTATATCTCTGTAACCAGCTTCAGAGAATTTTAAAGCTTGAGACAATGTGTGTACATAAATACCTTTGGAATGATCAGCTTGTATTTGAATTTGGCCTAAAGTAGGGGACCCGTGAATCGACATATCCGGACGCAAAAACTTATTGGATTCAGTAAATATTCTATCTACTTTAGATATATTTGCCTGTATATTTGCCTTATTAATAAACAATGCAGGTGTATCTAAATAATACAAGGAAGTTCCGATAGGTTTTGATACAGGTCTTTCCATGAAAAACAATTACACCTATTAATTCATTTTAAGTTTGATGAATAAACGTCACTTATTAAGGCTACACATTGTTCCATTATTTAAATCGATTTGTTGTGTGTCCCATAAATTAGAGAAATTAAATGCTCGTGGGCAATGGCCATAAGCCTCATTGATTTCCATTAATATGCCCTGCAGAATCTTGGAGTTGTCGTCTGGATTATGCACTTCTGCTTTCACAATCAATTGCTCTATTTCATCGTGAGAAACAATACTCGCTTTTCCATTTACTCTCAATGTTTCATTCAACCCTGGTATGAAAAAAACGATGCCGATATGAGGGTTCTCATCAATATTTTGGTATGACTGAAAAAGCTTGTTTCCTGCAACATCCGGCAAAAGTATTTTCGACTTATCAATAACCTTCACAAATCCCGGTGTACCACCTTTAGGGGAGGCATCACAATTCCCTGAAGAATCTGACGTAGCCATCACTAAAAACGGTGAGCTTTTAATGAATTCTATATGTGAATCGCGCAATTCTTTTACTACTTTATTCGCAGCACCCGGTTTAGGAAATCCGAATTTCTGAGTGTAGGAATTATCAAATCTTTCTTCAATATCACTTTGTATCATATGGTACTACTCACTTAAATTATTCAGTGATTATTTCATCTTTTACTTAATTACATCTAACTTAATTACACAAATACTGGGTCATCATACATTATTGTTGAACTCAAACATAGCTGTGTATTTACATTAGCACCAACACACCAAAACGTTACATAACTGCGAGATCATATAATTCCGCAGTCTATTTGTTAATAGTTCTCAAATTCTTTATCAATAGCCTGCAAACATCATGGCAATCAGTCAATTAGCTTTCAGCATCGCCGTAGCTTTATTGTGATCAATTAAAGAAGGCGACAATCCTATTTCTCATTGTCTGCCAAATACCATTCAGGTGGTTCTTCACCAGGTTCGGGCAATATATGACCTGCTTCCATAGTCCAAGAGGCTGGAGCTTCGCTTATATTTCCACTTATCTGATCATTATCAATTTTTGCTATTTGGCAAAACTGTTCGATTAAACCATTCAATATTTGTTGCCTTACTTCAGGTGCACGACCTGCTCTATTACCGCCGGCTATAAAGTAAGGAGTATCATAAATGATATTTCCTGACCCATGTGAATCTAAAATAGCAGTATTACCATCAACCTCTATAAACTGAACATGTACGAAATTACGAGGTGCGGCAGATATGGAACAATGGACATCTGTAAATGCTGTAGCAATATTTTGTCTTTGATCAAAAGTTATAGAGTTTTCTGGAATTATACATCGATAATACGGCATTTTAATTCTCCTTAATTAGCATAAGACTAATGGGCTACCCAGCCCAACTTTCATCTCTAAAAGAAACTACGCACTCATCAACATCAGTACGGGTGATTTCTGACCATTCTTTTCCTATTCGTTGTAACAGCTTTTTTCTTTTGTCTGTGCTACATCCATCTGGAATACTGCCTCTAATTAATGATGTAGTTGAAGGTAATCCGCCACGGAAACCAAATCCGCTTGGCACTTCTGTCCACGATATATTAACTGGCCCTTGGTTACTACCCAAAATATCCTTACAACTATCGGTTAAAGCATCACTGAGTTTCGGTTGAATACCTTCTGGTATACTCCCTTGTTGAACAGTACAAGTAATATTTATCATAAGGTTCCTTTCACAAAAATACGTTGACTATAGTCAGTATAATAGCAGTGTATCAGCAGGGTATACAAGTTGATATATTGATCTTTATTTTATTTGGAATCACCTTCAATCCCTAGTCTAATAGTAAGTCCATTGAAAATTTGAGGACCGATGAATTACCATCTTCATGGTTTTGTTGATTAGGCAAAGGCACCAACATAAACTTATTTTTCATTTTGATTCACAGATAAAATCTATATTACCAATGGGAGTAATCGCATTAAAGATCGTTGAATGTAGCAATTTAAATTGCTACATTCAACATCTATCATAAATTTATTTTTAACTAAAAAGGTGACCATGTTTGTATATCATTATTCGGATAATCTTCGTCAAATATAAAAAGAACACCTGTGGTTGAGTGCACATCAAAGGCGTAGATTCCTTTATATATGCTTGATCCCCACCCGCCTGATGGTTTCGTAGTGTATCCACCGGTTCCGCTATGGTATTTATTCACATCTTTTTTCTGCGTATTTACACTTCCCCATTTCGATAAATAAACCCCATCAGTAGTAAATTTCATAATACGTGATCCCAAGTAATCCACGGCATATAAATCACCGTCTTTCCCAATGACCATAGGAATCCCTTTCTGATGTTTACCCGTTGCATCTGAAAATTCGCCGTTTGCTAATTCTGAAGTGTTATTTATTTTTCCAAAAGAACCAAGTAGAACTCCATCTCGCGAATATTTATTAATACGATTTTCTGTATCTTTTGAATTAGCGCTTGGTGTGCCATCAATATAAAAAATTCCGTCCTTGTCTTGTACTATGTTTTGCGGGTTTTCTAGCTCTGCAAATCTCTTATTTTTTAATACGACTCTAGATAAAAATCCATATTTTCCTTGGAAGGCATATTTATACTTGCCATCTTCCATCACAAATTGTGTTTTATCGTTATTATATTGGCAAGCACCGTCTGACGTGAATCTCATTATGTTTCCATGTAGGCTGCTGGGCGACTGTGTATTCTCTGTAGTAACGAGAAAATCTCCTGATATCTGGTCAATCACAAAGTCTCCGTTCCATTGGCGGCCAGTAGTATATTTTGCAGCCATATAACAAGCATTGTAAGCTGCTGAAGTTTGTTCTCCAGCAATAGTAATTGCAATGTCTTTAAGATGCTTTCCTTCAGGACTGAATTTCAAAATATTTACACCCACATCTCCTGTCAGGGTATACATGTTTGGTCCTATGCATCTGTCTGTCACATACAAATTATCTTCGGCATCAATTGCTATTTTTGAAGGGCCAAGAAATTCACAGTCTACTAAAGGTGATAGAACAGGAGATGAACTCTTTGAATATTGTTTTTTAAACATATCTTCAGTCCCTATAACAGCCAAAGGGTTACCTACAGGATCATATTTTTGGATATAAGATCTGATTCCACCATTTTCAGCTGAAAGGTTGGCATGCTTGATTGAATGCACGGCATATAAGTTGCCCTTGCTATCAAATGCGGTTGATTTAACATTCATCTTTACTCTTTTGTCAGGTACGCCATAGCTTCCCGATCCTGCATAGTTTGGTCCCCAAATAGATTCCGGGGTTACAATATCGAAAAATTTCACGAAAGGATTTATCTGACCAATCTCAAATCCCCTCTTATAAGTCGGGTAAATAATGGAATTGCCTAATATGTCAGTTGCCTGATATTGGTATTTAATTAAACTATCCATAGTGAAAGGACCTGCTTTAACTCCATAGGTGCGTTTTCCATATTGGAGAGAATCCATTCGATCCCATACAGTTTGAGCGCCTCCATTAAAGTTTGCATCATCCGTCATACTAAGACTAGGTTGTTCCACTCCATCTATTGAATATAACAGTTTTACATCCACTACTTTGTCATGATCTGCGACCTCTACATTAAATGTAATTCGATCCTCAAAGGAAGGTGCCATAGGGTTATGGAAAGTATCTTGACAATTACGTACTGGGACATTGCCTTTACACATCGGCCCCATAGCTGGAGGTGCTTTTATTGGTTCACTATGATCAATTACTGAAAATTTAATAGATTCTTGCTGTATATATGTTCCGTCTGGAGTAATAGAATTACCTGACAGCCACAACACACCAAATCTACCATCCTTAAGAGCTGTCAAAAAAGGTCTTGTGGAAAATCCTACATATGATGTGAATCTCCTGAGCGGAGCGTCCATTAATTTATCAGTGCTGTTGTCAGACTTATGAAACAATCCTCTGCTATTAGGTTCAGTTGTCATAAGCATTATTTTACCTGAGTCGCTTACTACAACTTGAGCATCTTTAAAAGCTGATCCTACATTTATATTCGGCATAACTGTTACGCCGAGCACGGGTTCCCTATTAAGTAAGTTTTTCGGGTCACCCCATGTCTTTCCGCCGTCTATACTTTTAATCACGACGGGGCCTGGAATAGACTTTGCCCAGTAATTCATACCGAAAGGATTATTAATTATGCTTCCATGAGCTTCACTCGTAACTGGAAGAGCCTTAACGGCCCCATTACCTGTTAACCACAAATCTCCATTTTCCGTAGCATACATACTCTGCATATCTTTTATATACCCAACAGGATTATTGTAGTAATGTGGACCAAGAGCAATGTGTACAGGGGTGTCCCATGTATCGCCTTTATCGCTTGATGTGACTAGAAAATGGGCGTCAAATACTCCGTAAGGCATCTCTCCCTCAAAGTGAGCTTGTGGAAGTCCCGTAGGTACATAATAACCAGGAGAACCTCCTGCCTGACTCCTACCATAATAAGCGATGACTATTTTACCTGAATCAGCAGTTTCTGTTATAGCCAATCCAGAATTAGCAAACGGCGTACTTCTAAATCCAGGATTGTTGCCTATTGGCGCTGTTCCCATAGCTGAATTAGCTATGCTTTTAAACGCCTTACGGCCAAAAACGCCGTAGCTACTAGGACTAGGATTTTCGTCATTTACCGTACAAAGACTAGTCACGCTTTTATCGGGGTAAGTTTCGCAAGCAAACTTATATTTTTTATCGGAATCATTTAATCCCATGCTTTCTACACCTAAGTCAACTCTACGTGGTTCAGTCCAAGATGCACCTTCATCAGTACTTTTAATTATGAAAAGATTAAATTTCAAATGACCAAGACCTAGGTTAATATTTGCTTTTAGAGATTCAGGTTTGTGCTTAGGCAAAATCCCTTGTTCTTCCTTTTTCAAACCAGTTGCGGGAGTCAGAGATTTTTCAGACCCCATTTTATAAACTAACCATACAGTTCCATCTGAAGAAGCCATTGCTTTAGCTCCAGCACCACCAGAAAGCAGAGTAGGTGAAGACCAAGTCAATCCGTCGTCATCACTACTAATAGATAATAATCCACTACTATAATGGGAGGAGTCAGAGTCCGTTCCTCCTAAATAATCACTATAAAAAGCTATTATTTTCCCTGATTTAGTTGTAACAACGGAAGAGAATATTGGGTCAAACGGTCCCAAAGAAGCAGCTGTATATCCTGCCGCACTTGGTGCTTTGGAAATCGGATCTTCAGCATTTGAATAATCGCTTAATGATAGTAAGTATTCTCGTGCAGATGCATCAATTCCCTCATGGTTTGGATGAGTTTTATGGGGATATTCAAATCCATGGCTACCACGTATATTGCTAGCTTCATTATAGTACATATCAGCTACCACACTTGCAGGTGCAACAATCTTGAATTTATTTGGTTTAGACCAAAGGCTTTCATTTCCATCTTTAAGAAGAGCTTTTAATCTCCATGAATACCATCCAGTATCACTACTTGGAGTCGTCTTCGGCAATTCGTATGAAGTGCCATTAACTGAAACTCTGCTCAATAGATTACTCGTACGAGATGAATTCCGCATTTCTAGCAGGTAATTTGTAGCTCCGTCAATAGGATCCCATTCCAATGTTACTGGTTGCCCTATAGCCATGATGTTACCTTGACGTGGAGATGTAGGAATAGGACCTACCTCTACTCCTAAATACCTAAGACTTCTTGACATAATTTGCATTCTTTCAGCTCTACTTTGTACAGAAGATAAAGAAAATCCTAGCAATACAACCTTGGAATTACCATCATCTCTTGTCAAACCAGCCGTACCTGACCCAAGGCTACCTACCTTATCGGTCAATGTTACAAAAATGTTCCCGTCAGAATCGGAATCTAATCCCATCACTACTTGAGAAAACTTTTTATTGGCTGTATATACGGCATATTGAGTAACTTGACCGTCATGAAAATGATCCTCTTCGAATATTTCAATTCCGCCAGTATTTCTTCCAACTATGTAGGATCCAGCATAGACCTTACCATCCTTCGTAACAGTTACTCCGCCGTACGAAAGTTCATTAATTTCAGCAGATTGTGGACCGAGAGCCCATCCTGGTTTAATGGCATTTTTGTTGCCTGGTTCCATCGGAGAAAATTTGCCCATTCTATATTCAGCAGCCGGATCAAGTAAATCACCCGTTGGTGAAAATTTTTGAATTCTTCCCCAAATTGTGTCGCTATCCATTTCGCTTACGAAAACATTGCCGTCAGGGTCAACAGATATATCTTTAGGGAAAGTAAATCCTGGTCGTATGAAAATTAATTTAGCTTCAGATGCTTCTCTACCTTGAGGTCCAAAACTTTCTGTATAAGGGGCCTCATATTTATAAGGGTTTGATTCCCACTGAAGTAGGAATTTACCATTTGAATCGAATTTTTGTATACGAGTGTTAAAAGTATCTGCAACATATACAGATCCATCAGGAGAAACATCTATTCCCATCGGTAAATCAAATTGACCTTCTCCCGTACCTCTTGTACCCCATTTTGCCAAAAATGCTCCGTCAGAATCAAACTTTTGAATGCGATGGTTCCTAGTGTCTGCAACATAAATGTTGCCTAAAAGATCTACTGCTACTCCATTTGGTGTATTAAATTCACCATTCGAAGCACCTTTAGATCCCATTTTTTTCCACTCTGCATCGGTGTCTGCTTTTAATTCCCAGTCCATTGTAAATCTCGAATTAAACTTGAGAATCTTTTTATTTCCAATATCTAGTACCAATAAATTACCATAATCATCGGCATGAAATCTCAAGTCAATGGACATTTCACCTAGTCCGGTTCCTGAGGAGCCGTAAGAGATTTTTTGTCCTTGTAATAAAACTTCTTTCCCATCCGGACCATATTTAATTACTGTAGATCGATTATCACCGTTAATTATATTAGCTTGCGTGAAAACATTACCGGAAGAATCCACAGCAAAATATCTTGAAGTAATTGTGCCACAACTCACTTCACCGGAGACGATTTTGTTAAGAGTTCCTCCTCCATCCAGATAAATAGTTCCGCTGTCATCAGTGCCTACAGTGTGAGACTTAATAAAATTGGGGCACACAGCAGGTTTTCCTTCTGATTGCCATCCCTTTACAGGTGTATTCAAATAATTCCCTAAATTATCAAACCTAGTAACAGTTACGAATGGTTGATAATCTTGCTCACCATTGGCATACAGACTTCGTATCATTCCTCTGCTGTCTACAATTAATATGTTTCCATCCTTATCAACATCTATATCAATTGGATTCTCAATGCCAGTGCGAACTGTCTTTAATCCTCCATTTTTGAAATCAGTTTCTTCATAAGAGCCAACAATCTTTGTTCCCCATTTATTCAAAAAAGTTCCGTTTGAATCAAACACATGAACACGGGAAAAACGTTTTTCCGTCAATTGAATATCTGGTTCCATGTTAAAAGTGTCAAGGACATAAATATTATCGGAGTCATCAATGGCTAATTTACTAGCATTACCGAATAGTCCATTCTCTGTGCCGCATCCACCCCACTTAGTTAATAATGCACCCGCTGGGGATATTTTATATATAGTGTTAGATTCATCTAATACATAAATATTACCTTTCGTATCACTAGTGATATCTCTAGGCGTTCCAAAGGCTCCCCAATTAATAGTTGAAGTGTCATAATTGGAATCTGCCTTGGTAATAAATTTGTTCGTAATCTTAGGATCTAGAACTCTTAACTGATGGTTCTGTGTATCCGTCACATACAATTTACCTGCATTAGAAGAACCTGATGGAGAAACGGCAATATCTCGCGGGCCCCCAAAATTCGATTCCCATCTCTCAGTAACGCCTAAACATCCATCCAATTTTGCAATACTTCCCAAAGATACTCTGGCCAAAGCAGAGCTATCATAAACCATAGTAGGTTCCGTAATAGTACCTGGTACTTCTCTAATTTCAAACTCTGTTGGTTTAGAAGCTCTCTTAGATCCATACTCAACTGCTCTTTGTATCCAAAAAGGATTAGGCTCCCATGTTATAGGATCATCGGATGAAAGAGCATATCCGAATCCTCTAGACGGGTCGGTTGTCATACGAATACCATCGCCTATAACATCGTTAGATATGCCATTTATTGTGTATACACCTTGCCCAGTATTGTTATCTTTTGTGTTGAAGTAATCATAGGTGAAAGCTGTCTGAGTAAGATTGTCTCCACTCGCAAAAAGATTTCCGCCTTTGTTTAAGAACTTTTTTACTGCGTCACTTTCATATCCATTCCATGGTTTATTCTCACTAGAATGTGACATGTCAGGTGCATCATATACAACAACTCCATCTAAATAGTTTTGCAATACCCACTCAGGTGCCGGACCTCTTAGAATTACATCCCATTCATCGTATGCTATACCCAAATCTTTCAGTGCATCTCTTTGATGTTGAGCTCCTGTAGTAGTCGGGGTTGATCCCTTCCCAAATACAAACGACCTCATCCCAACATCTCCGTCATTAGCTATAAAAAGCACATCGTGGTGCCTTTCAAAGGCTTTGATTACCTGAATATTACTTACATTAGGAGTAACATTCATTCCGTCTACATCAGTAACGGATATTGTATAAGCTACATTGGTGCCAACAGGAAATTTTCCTAAAGAAATACTGTAGACAGAATCGTTCGCAAAAGTATCCCCAGATTTACCATCATCGTGCATATCTATGTCTGTAAATGTGTCATCGGTTGTCCATTGCAAAACAACTGATTTAAGAGGCACTGTTCCAGAAATCAGGGCGCTTACCACAATCTCATCCTCATTTGTCGGATATTTTGGGGTCATTTTAGCGTAAGAATCTATCTCCGTATCAGGTGATGTTTTTAATTTACCGTTTCCGTCGCAACCTGCATTTAGTATATAAGTCTCGTAGGAAGTATTACCGCAAAAAAAACCAGGTCCTGGAAAAATCACTCTTTTTGCAGTTTCATAAGCTGTTTTATCAAAGGTATGGTGGAATATATAAGGCACTGTAATAGTTTCGTTTCCATCAATCAAAGCAAACACTCTACCTTCATACCAACCTGATGGATCGTCTAGATCCAATTGCCCTATATCAACAGTAATAGTAGTAGAACTTCCGGCCGGTATATTTAAAGATGTTTCCGATAGTTGAAGTTCAAAATCTGATACTTTTTGAGTTCTGCAACTTCCATTCCAATTTTCATAATCATTACCCGTTTTCCATGGGGCACAATCAGCAAAATTGGCGTGTTTTTGTGGATATACTTGCCCAGAATACACTGTTGTGTCTGAAGTCAAATTAACATCCACATCTATCGATCCAGTATTGCTTATAGTAATTTCCCTGCTTGTCGAACTTCCTTGAGTTGCCAATCCAAATGACAGACTGGAAGGAATAGCAAGAACCTCTGCATCAATGGCCCTTTTTGTATCTACCGCACCGGCACCTTGTGTCATTAACCTGTATCCAGCCAATGGTCTTGCAGTATTCATAACTGCCGCTTTAACCATATCCGGGGTCCAACCAGGGTGTTTTTGAATTATCAAAGCAGTGAGGCCTGAAACATATGGAGTCGCGAATGAAGTTCCTGAATTATTTGAATAAGCTTTGTTAAAATCCGGAAGCTGTACGTTCTGACCTGGCGCAACTACATCTGGTTTGATCCTTAGGTCATATGTCGGGCCTCTTCCAGAAGAAGGATCTACAGTATCTTTTCCATTAATTGGTATGTTCAGTCTTCCAACAGTTATGCCATTGTTAGTAGCTCCTCTACTGTTGAGAGTATAAAAATTAGGCAATGCATTTCCGGCTGATTGTGTAACTACGATACCATTTCTGACTGCCCAATCAATCATCAAAGCACCAGAAGTCAACCCATTTCCTCCGCTACTATCCCCTGAGGTAACAGTAATAACATCAGGTTCATCTCCACTCATCGGGATATTATCCGGACCCTTAATAACCAACTTAATACCAGCCAAAACAGGTTCTTCCCAACCTTTACCCTTCCAAAAAGGATCAGGATCAGTAGGGTCTATACCACCACTCATGACTTTAATTCCCCATAAGCAAGCAGCCGTAGCAAGCGCACTTTTTGTTCCCGTTCCAGCTACCTGGCCTGCAACAGAGGTGCCATGGCTATCTTGTGGAGTTGGGTCCCAATCAGCAGTAGAATCCAATAAAACCACTTTAGGATCAGTTGTTGCGGGATCATCATCTAAATCATCTAAATCGGGGTGTGTAACATCAATACCTGTATCCAAAATAGCTACTTCCACGCCTTCACCTTTGGTACCAGGTAATATTGAACACAAGTCTACAGTTGGTATCTTTGCGATGATTTTTTCACCCGGTTTAATAGTTTCTCGGGGAGTTACAGTGAACCCTAGGTCATATTTACCAATAGTGCCTCTACTAGAATGAACCAATACTGTGTATTTATTATCTTCACTAATCGCTATGTCATTTAAGATTGCACTTCCCCTTAATCTACCTTCAGCCCATGAAATAACACCTGCGGGGTCCATAAGTGTTACTGCCGGCATTAATCCAGGACTTTTGGACGTAACCGTCAAAGACACATGATCTCCGTCTTTAGCATCAAAATACCATTCAGTAGTATCATTTTTGTTTATGATATTCCCAGACTTTATCTCACCCGAGAGTATGGTTTTTGCTAATTTAGAACTATATGTAGGTCCGGGATCCGCAGATTCTATGATTTCTTCAATTTCATTGGAAACGGTAAGATTAAGGGAATATTTTCCGACCAACCAGTCGGACACATTAGCCACAATAGTATACGTACCTGTTTCTTTCAAAGTATGAATAACATTGGAATTGAATCCTGTAAAATCATTATCATACTCTTTAGTAGGCGACAATTTCGCAAACTGACTGGGAGGAACAATACTTACATTAGTATCAAGGTAAAATCCATCATCCCCTAAATCAACATGTACTTGCTGGCCTTTCTTACCATAAAAAGTCCATTCATGATTATCTAAGTATGAACCTAATGTAAATTCACCTATAGATTCATAAACCACATCAACCTTAGCTGATGCTATATCATTGATTTTTCCTCCTTTGATAGAAGAAAACTCAGCTAATACCGATGGTTTAATTTTATTTTTATCCACTCCTGTGGATGTCACTTTAAGGTTGTAATCACCTAAATTAACATGACTATAAGACCATGGTTTAAAACTATAAGTACCATTTGTACCGGACAGTGTAATTTGTTTTTTAATTACTGATTTTGATCCCATCGTAGTAGTTATCCATTCCCATCCAGTATTTCCCTGAGATACAGAATGACCTGGTTCATATATATCTACATCGAGCTCTTCCCCATTTACGGAAGAAAACTCTATTGACAATATCTCTCCTGCTGTTCCTTCGTAGGAATAACAGTCATATTTATTGTTTTTAGTTATAGATCCCTTTAATTGTTGGGCGGAAGCAATAGATTCACATTTTTTAAGATTGATCTTTGCCTTTATTTTAGGTTTAGTTTGATCTGTAGTTTGATTAATAAACGTGTCAACGCTTTGTTCTAGAGTTAGCTGATAATCTCCAGGATTACTCAATTGATAAGACCACACTTTAATAAAATAGGTACCGGTACCTTGGTCAACTGGTAATGAAATATCCTGAGGGTTTGCGGTACTAGATGTACTAATCATGGCATAACCATTATTATCCGCGGTAACTTCTTTTCCTGGACCATACAAATCCAAATCTACAATGGTTCCGTCTACCGAGAACAGTGTAATTTGAACATATTGGCCAGAAACAGCATCAAATGAATAGCAATCAAAATTATTGTTATTTATTGAACCCTCAATAGTTTTAGCCGGCAATAATGCTGAACAATTAGTGTTGAGGTCAAGTAACTCTTTTGACTTGACAATTTCAGGCTGTAAAGGCTGGTCAACAACCACTGTAATATCATATTCACCAACGTCACCAGAATATGACCATACTTTGATGGCATATTTACCCTTACCTTCTGACAACATATAATTAAAGTTATTGGGTGTGTTGTCTGCTGTAGTCACATACGCAATACCGAAGTTATCTTTATTGATTTTTGTGTCGGGAGCAAACAGGTCCGCATCAAACGGCTTGCCAGATTTAGAAGTTATAGTAACAGTAACATCTGTTGCCCCATAAATAGTTCCATCCGCTTCAAATTCATAACAATCATAAGTATTGGCATCTGAAAGAATGCCAGTTACAGCTATTCCAGATTTGATATCATCACATGAGTTAGAACCTATTGCGAACCCGATCAGCCCCGATCCCGTTTGTGTGAACGAGAAAACTACCGCCAAAAACATTATGCCTAAAACACCACTAGTAGGAAATAGCCATTGTCGTATGTGCTTATTCAATTATCAATCCTCAAATTATTCTAATAAATTCCGTTTTGCATATTTTATACTACAAAACGTTTTTATTCACACGAGTGATATCACTTGTAAGGAAGTTTGAAAGAATTTAATGAAAAAAAATCACTGATTCGAATTAGCTCATTATCGAATCTGCTTTCATAGCTCAAAAGACAATATATTAGTTTATATTTCTGCATCTGTTTATTATCAACTTTCAAAGTCTTTGAGATTATCCCAAGTTTCCCAAAAAGTGACATGCTCTACCGATTGCCGTTTAGGTTGCGCCCATTTCCCTTTAGTTGGAAACCCTAAGGGAATTAATGCCATTGACATTGCATCTTCAGGAATATTAATTAATTTCTTCAGCTCTTCTTCATGTCCTGAATAAAGTGTGGTCAAAGTTGACCCAATCCCATATGCTCTCGCTGCTAACATTAAATGTTGTATGGCACCATAAATAGATGATCCGGCTCTTGGGTTTTTAGAGTTTGCTGCATTTCGCAGAACAGGAATTATCCAAACAGGGGCATCTTGAATATGATAGGCAAGATGCTCTGCACTAAGATAGTTGTGAGGACCTAATTTATCGGATTTATCCGTTTTGTCCATAATATTATTTTTCCTAACACCGTATGCGGATTCCCATCCTTTTCTATACCATTCTGCTATTTTATCTTTAACTTCTTTATCCCTCACAACAATCCATGCCCACTGTTGATTATTACCTCCGGAAGGCCCCCTTATGGCAGCATCAATGATATTCCATAATATATCTTCAGATATAGGTGCGTCTGAAAGGTACCTTCGAGCAGGAGTCGAATGTAACCCCTCCATTAAACTTAATTCATCCGGATTCAGTAAATTCATTTTTACTCCTTTACAACATTTCACATAGCAATCAATGGATCATTATTTATTTGAAACAAAATCGCAACTTATTTTCCAATTACTCTTATGGGATCGCCTGCCATAAATGCCATCACACACTCCATTGTTTCTCGATAGAAAAGCTCATACGTTTCTTTGGTAACATATCCGATATGAGGCGTCATTATCACGTTGTTTAACTCCATAAAAGAGTGGTCACGCCTCAAAGGTTCATTATCGAAAACATCTAATGCCGCACCTGCAATCTCTTTGTTCTCCAAAACTTCAATCAAATCGGATTCGTTGACAATCGGACCTCTAGATGTGTTAACAAGGTATGCAGTAGGCTTCATCAAGCGCAACTTACTTTTATTTATCAATCCACGAGTACGACTACTTAATGTTGTATGAATAGATAAAAAGTCCGAATCTGACATCAGTGTATCTAGTGAAACCAAAGTTACACCATGTTCGTGTGCTTTTTCTTCAGTTAGGTTTTGGCTCCATGAAATAATATTCATGCCAAATGCTTTGCCATAGTTAGCTACCTGTGAGCCTAAATTTCCTAACCCTAAAACACCAAGAGTTTTTCCTTTTAATCCGACTCCCATAGTAGTTTGCCATTTCCCTTGTCTAGTTGAGTTATATTCCGTAGATATATTTCTAGCTAAATCTAGTACCAGCCCCCATGTTAATTCTGCTGTAGGGTAGGGTAGTCCACCTGTACCGCATACAGTAACCCCAAGCTTTACAGCAGCAGCAACATCTATAGATGCATTTCGCATTCCTGTCGTAACTAACAATTTTAAATTGGGTAAAGATTTCAAAATATTCTCGGGAAATGGAGTTCTCTCTCGCATAGCACACACAACTTCGAATCCAATCAATCGTTCGATTAATTTATCGGTATTCTCAATATGATCGCTAAAAACTTCTACTGATGTTTTTTCTGGTAGCAAACTCCAGTCTGACATCTTAAGAGCAATATTTTGATAATCATCTAATAAGGCTATTTTTGTCATACAATCTCCTCGATTTAACAAATATCAAATTAACTTAAACGTAACCCTAGCAGATAAATTTAGGTAGTCTATATTTTCAGCATGGATCTCATGCATATCTACAAATTGCTGTTACAAAAAATCAACTAGAAAAAACATATGCATAAATCTAGAATATTTATATACATCCTGTATTTTATTTAAAATTGTTACTTCGTTTATCTGCAATTACTCGCTATAAAGAACCTGCAGTAATTCCTCCATCTACCATATAAACTCCGCCGTTACAGTAACTGCTGTCATCACTAGCTAAAAACATCATCAACCTAGCTACTTCCTCTGGCTCCCCATAGCGTTTCATAGGATTATTAGATGCCAATGTTTTCTGAACTTCATCAACAGTAGAATAAACTGCTAGGGTTGGGTGACTAGATCTCTGTTCTTCAATAGATCGCATCATGCGTGTCTGAATCGGTGACGGATTTACCGTATTTACTCTTATTCCCATTGAAGAACCTTCCAACGTAGCAGAACGCATTAATCCGATCACCGCATGCTTACTCGTAGAATAAGGTGACATGCCCATAGAACCCTTAACCCCGGCAGTAGACGAAGTAATAACAACACTTCCACCTCCAGCATTTTTCATCACAGGCATCACATATTTCAATGATAACCACACACCTTTAACATTTACTGCCATGACTTTATCAAACATTTCAACTGGAGTATCAATTATTAAATTGGTTTCGCCTTCTATACCTGCATTAGCTATTAATATGTCAATGCCGCCATGTCGTTCTACTGTTACATTAACAAAATCTTGGACTTGGTCAGGTTGAGTAACATCACTCACCACATAACTAACATTTTCATTGCCGATGAATTTAACAGCATCCTGTAATGCAGATTCGTTCAAATCTACCAAAACTACCCGAGCTCCTTCTCCAACAAAAAGCTTGCCTGCTGCTCGTCCTATTCCACCTGAACCTCCTGTGATTATCGCAGTTTTCCCTTCTAGTTTTCGCATATATGTCCTCCTTTAAATGTAACCGAACGATAACATGGTAATAATTAGAATGATATGCTGATGATAATTTAAAGTGACTACAAATACACGATGATCTGAATATCAGGACACACCTAAACTCAATTCCATCGTATATAACGAAGTTATTAATGAATATAGAATGGTTTCAGTGAAAATGCTGCCGGTTCTATCAACCATCTAATATGACAAATCAAAGCTGTTTTATTGACTAATTTGGGTAGCAATAATACCGTACTGTTCATCAAGAGTTTTTTTACGAAATTCATCAAATGAAATATAAAATTCCTGCAGACTCATACCAACATTTCGTCTGAAAGATTCCTCATGCCCATAGCCCTCTAGATCATCCCAGTAATTAACCATTATTGCATCATGAGATGAGACACTAATTGCGTAAGCCACTGCCCATATGGCAAGTTCATAAGAAAGTGCATGTCCCATATTTGCAGACTCTTGGTCATTGTTTTGTCTTTGCTCTGGAGTCGTATGGTCATCTATAGACTTGTTTGGATATGCAGCGAGAGCATCTTTTGCAACATTCATACGTTCTTTCAACTGAGTCTCCCAGTTCATCCATCCTTCCAGTGACGACACTCTTACAGCTGCATATTCAGCCGACCCTTCAATCAGCCATATCGGTCCCGTTTTGGGAACTAGATTGGGTGGTAGGGGTGCTCCAAGTATTCGCACCCCATGAGATGATTGGTAGGAGTGAAAATATTCGTGTGCTGTCACTTTCCTAGGGTCAGCAAACAATGATTTTGCAGGTGATGTTGGATGTCTTAAGTCAGTGTTATATAACGCAGTGCCACTGTGAATAACATATCCATTATGACGAAGTTCTGCACCACTCTGGTTTGCACCTCCATTAGTTGTGCCATCCAAAGAACCGGTTCCTAATACTCTCGCTAAACATAGCTCTTTTTCCACCTTGATGTGTAATCCATCAGAAACAGATCTAAACATACATAAATCATCAAGTATTTCGTCCTTAGATGAAGTTTCAGGATCCCAGATTACGTACCCTAGATAGCTTTGAATCCCACCTATAGGTCCGAAGTCTGGCCATGTCACTGTCAACTCAGATTCAGAAACCGGGTATCTCCCGACTATAGCTGATAAGCCATTTATAGCCTTTTGAACATGTGCGTCAGTGACACCTTCATATACCAATAACTCTATACAAAATGCTGTTTCTGAAAAACGCTGATCACATGAGTCAGTACCAGCTACAGTTTTTGTTGGAATTTGCTTTCCATTCACGTGAGTATAAACGGGAATAGGAGTCATTGTGGGAATAGGAGTAGGGGTATGAGTATGTGGTATTAGTGAAGCATCTATTTCTATAGAATCTTGAATCCCATTAAAAACATGGAGGTAATTTTCTAAATAATCTGGATTAGCACTAAAAGTAAAAACACTAACATCGTTGGCAGCGTTACCTATGAAAACAAACTGACGATATGCCTTTCCCAAAGAACCTGTAACTATTTGCATATTGTTTTGTTCGGTTCTTTTTGTTTCAACAAACAATGGTTTGTTGATAAACCAGTTCTCCACAAAAGAGTCCAAATCTTGATGGGAATATTCCACATTTAAAACCGTTAAATCTGCGTCAGACCAAAAAATTTGCAATCCCCCGGATTCAACTTTTCTCTCCCAAGTCTGAGGTAACACAAATATCAACCCATTATCCCGGTTTATAAAGGTACTGTAATTCACTAGAGTTGAAGTTGGAGCAACAGTCGGAGTCGACGTTGAAGTTGGAGCAACAGTCGGAGTGAACGTTGAGGTTGGCACAACAACCGGAGTCGACGTTGAGGTTGGCACAACAACCGGAGTGTTAGTTTCGGCAACTGCAGAGACAGTTGGTTCCAACTTTGTTTCAGATATTGAAGCACTAGTGAGGGGTACCCTGGCTTCTATGGTTGATTCGATTTCTACTTCAGGCTGGCTAGTAGAGCACGCAGCAACAATTAATACTGAAATAATCAACCACAATAAATTATTACTATGCATACTCCAATAATATCAGAATACACTGTAATTTACTTAAAGCAACTGCCTTTTCTCAAGTAGATTTAGAGCGATTCCTAATTCTCGATACGGTGTTAGAAGTAAAGTCATTCCCAAACTCCCCCGTAAGTGCACATCAACACCTATGCGGGCGGATCTTCTTGAAACAGCGTGATCCCTATTTTCAGATATTTTTCTCGTTCTTCGGGTTTAGTTCCCGTACCCATGGCGAGACGAATACCCGTACCGTCCAATTGGGCCGCTACATTGCGCATACAGTCGTCCACACTTGTCAACGGATACCCCGTATGTCCTTCCATATTGAAGGAAAGATCATTGGGCCCAAACGTCACGACGCTCACTCCTGGTTTGGCCAATTTCCGAATGTTGGTCACGGCCTCAACCGACTCCACCTGAATGCTCAAGATCACATAGTCGTTCCACCATGCTGCATACGTCAACCGATCCATGCTTTTCGCCACACCACGCATACCTCGGCGTGCTTCCCCACCCCAACTCCGTCGCCCGATCTGAGGGTAGTAGGAGTAGGCAACAGCATCATCGACCGTCTCTTCTTCCATAACTTCAGGTACCAGAACCGCACTGCATCCCAGGTCCATATATCGCCCGACCAAGTAAGCATGTCGTGTGTGAGGAATGCGTAGTTGCACATCAATTCCCAATTCTTCAGCAGCAGTACAATAGGTTACAAGTGACTCTTCGCTAAAGGCTGTATGTTGACCATCGATCCAAATATAGTCGTAGTGGTCGGTTGCCCAAATTTCGGCCAGCTGGCTCTTGGTTGTCTGCAACGATCCTCGTAAGGCAACCAGCACTTCTCCGTCCCGGATGCGCTGCCTGAGTGTTTTCTCCTCGGCCATAGTTCCCTCCTGTGTGTCAGCATATTCTGTGTCTTAGTGTTAAAAGCTTCTCCATAGTAAACCCGATCGTTCCCAGATACAACATAAGCTACCGTTACTGTCTCATCTTGATAATATCGTGATCTTTCCCTAGAAGAAAGTAGCCAATTATGATCGGTCAAATACCTATCGGCATTTAATTCCCGTGTGGCAAAAAGAATCGACGGAATGTTTTGTGGGTGCGATGAGAAAAAATTTCATAATTATGTCGGAAAAATCATGCTCGCAAATAATCCCATATTCTTTTTAAGAAACAAAAAAAGAATATTGAGGAACTGGTGCCGAAGGTGGGACTCGAACCCACACTAGGATTACCTAACTTGATTTTAAGTCAAGCGCGTCTGCCATTCCGCCACTCCGGCATAATGTTATTTTAGCCACATAACTTCATTATTACAACAGACCCGAAAGTAATTTGAGTAAGTAATGTTAAAGCATTTATAATCAAAACTTACAATGAATTAAAATATGATAGAGTGACCAAATACTCGATCTAACATGGAAAAGGAGATTAAAAAGATGGGTGAAATGATTACATATCCAGCTAATGGGCATAAAGGCACTGGCTATATGGCTCGGCCATCAGGACCATCCAATGGTAGGGCAGTGATTGTAATACAAGAATGGAATGGATTAAACGAACATATTAAAGATATTGCCGACCGATTTGCTAAAGAAGGTTATATAGCACTAGCACCTGATCATTACCATGGTGTTATAGCAACAGAACCAGACGCAGCAGGAAAAATGTTTATGGCACTGAATATAGAGGAAACCGAAAAAGAATTAAAAGGTGGAATTGACATGTTATATGCTGAAACAGGAACCGCTATAGGGGTTACAGGTTTTTGCATGGGTGGAGCTTTAGCACTATTCGCAGCATGTCAAAATGATGAAAAAGTAGGAGCATGTGTAGACTTCTATGGAATTCACCCAAATGTGCAATATGACTGGGACAATTTACATGCTCCGGTTCTAGGAATATGGGCTGAACAAGATGCCCAAGTAAACCCTCAGTTAGAAGAATTTGCAAAAAATCTTGCCAGCCGTCAGCATAATTTTCATTTCATAACTTATCCCCACACTCATCATGGGTTTTTCAATGACACCAACTCTGAAAACCACGATGTTGAGGCTAGTAGAGATGCATGGAATTTAACTCTCAATTGGTTCAAAAAACATCTCTAAAAGTTCAATATGCCTCAAGAAAGAAAAAGAATCTGGGGTCGGCATTGGTATTATAAAAATACAAATTCAAAAAAATGGTTAGAAAAATAATTCTATTATCTATTAAATTTTATTCAACTATATCTGTTCCGAAACCTTAAGAAAACTACCCCAACTAACGCAATTAAGAATATGGAACTTAATTGATACAAAGTTGGTAGAAAAGTTGCGGGTATTAAACTCAATCCTACTAATGGTCCTAAAGCAGAACCTAAATCATTAAATGTATTATAAATCGAAAATACTTCTGAACGAGAATCCTGCTTACCTACCAAACTAACAATTGGTAACAATTGAACGCTCAACATCACTCCTCCGCCAAAAACTAATAAAAACGATAAACATATCATCAACAAATCATTAAAGACGCCTAAACTTATCAATCCGACTGAAGCTATAAATACTGACAGAAATAACACCTTAGTTCTACCAAATTTATCAGAACAATAACCACCTAATGGTGCTAACGTAACATCTGCTAATCCCCTAAACCCTAATAACAATCCTGCAACACCTGTTACCGTCAATGAAACAATCTTTAAATCAAGCTCTGTTCCAAATTTAATTCTCAGATAATGTCCAATACTTGCAGACATTAATCCTGCCACTACTATTCCAATACCTAACCCACTAAAACCTAAAAGTAAAACATCTAAATCTTTAAGCTTACTGAGTAAATTATTTGTTGAATTTTGTTTGATTGGAATATTACTTATTTCAGTGTTTTTGAAAATTAATATCCAAAATACAAGAGTGGTGAAAGTAAGTAATGCAAAAACCAAACAAGTCGTTTTAATACCTAAATAGGAAAACAAAAAAGCCCCGACTATTGCTCCACCTATAGCACCAGTTTGTCTAATTGAATGATCCATTGAAATATATAGACCTATATTTGTTTCAGAACTGGAATTGGAAGCTATTAATTGACCGGTTAACCGCAATATTGACCAACATACCCCCCAATATAGACGTGAAACAATCAATAAAATATAATTTTTTGAAAAAGCATAAACATACAATGTCGTTACTGAAGAAAATAGAAACCAAATAAATGGTTTTTTAACGCCAAAACGATTCACCAAAAATGAACTAACCGGATTTGAAATAAATCTTACAAATCTATTGGCTGATAATAAAATTCCCACTTGAATAATTGTCAATGACCACAATCCAGGCTGAGATGGCATCAGCACATACATCAAGGCATCCCCTAATAATGCGGCCGCAACTGCAATACTTGTAACCCATATGTGTAGCTTAGTGGTCAAAAATACTAGCTTTTAAGAACGTGTTGGAGTTGGTCCTGCTGAAGAACCTCCATCTACCTTGTATATAAAAAAGATGCATTTGAAAATATTTTTATAGTCAAATTAATTTGATACAAAACTCCATCTACTACTGCTCATATAATCTATAAAGTTAGGACTTAGACGCTCATTTGCTAAATACTCTCTAGTAACCGGAATAGTGACTGATTCGAAATTGAGATCTTTCAAAACTTTTTCTGGAAAATCATGGTGCAGTATTGCAGCTCTACCTATTGCGGCAAAATCCATGCCATAATTAATTATTTGTTGGACTTGTGGACCTGTCATGATTTTCCCAGCTACGCCTACTAAGACACCTTTAGTTTCAAATCCAGTAAAATGATCAATTAATCTTTTGTTCCTATATTTAGGATCTTCAGTATCTTTAAAGCTATCCCACAAAGAAATATCTAAAAAATGTACTTTTCCAGAATCAATGAGTTGCTGGCAAACCTCTTTAATCTCACTTAAATCAATTCCGAATCTTTCAGCAGACACTCGCACTCCCAACAAAAATCCATTGCCACATTTTTCATTAACAGCATCAATAATTTCGAAAAGTAATCTAGTCCGATTTTCTAATGATCCTCCATATTCATCAGTTCTACGATTATATTCTGAACTAATAAACTGACAAATTATATATGCATGAGCTCCGTGTAATTCAACACCATCATACCCCGCCTTCTGAGACCTAATTGCAGCAGCAATAAAATCATCTCGAAGTTGATGGATTTCTTCCAATGTCATTGCTCTCGCTCCAAATTCTTCATTATCGGAAGGGCAAAGTGGCTTAGTGCCTATTAATTCCTTAGGGGATTTCATTCCAGCATGGTGTAATTGAATGATAGCTAAGCTATCATAGCTTTTAATAGCTTTTGATAAATGTTGGTGCCCGTCTATCTGAAAATCATCAAAAATACCTAATTGACCCTTAAATCCTTTTCCAACGGATTGTACATGGGAGGCACAAGTCATTGTCATACCAAACTGACCTTCGGCCCTGTATTTCAACCATTCAAACTCATCATCAGACAAACTACCGTCCTCAAAACTCTGTTGATTAGTTAATGGTGCAAGCATAAATCTGTTTTTCATACTCATACCATTTGAAAAAGTAATTCGATCATTTAAGTTTTTCATTGGGAATCCTTTATAAAATATTTACCCCATAGTATCAAATTAAAGAGGCACCCATGAGGGTGCCTCTTTAAAACTATTTTCACAACTTTAATTATCTATTTTTAACTCTATCTACAAGAGCCCATGCTCCTGGTAACGCCATGGCAGCTAAAACCAATTTGACTGCATCTCCTGCTATAAAAGGCCACAATCCCCACTCTAATGTTTTAGATAGCCCAACGGATAAATTGATTGCTAGCCAAGGAAGCCCAAAGGCATAAATAATCACATTACCTAAGAAAAAAGCCAATATAATGTTTGCTTTCCTATCCCAACCACGTTCAGCAAATTTACCGATTATATAAGCAGCAACTATAAATCCTACAATGTATCCACCAGATGCCATACTCCACAATTGCCAATTCTCATTACCTGACCAAGGAAGAATAAAGTGAAGTACTCCACTCTCGCCTAGTGATTCATTAATAGCACCCGAAGTAGGTGCAAAAACGGGCAACAAAAACATACCTATAGCGGCATAAACTATCATGCTAAGAACACCTTTACGACTACCCAGTGCTCCGCCTGCAAGTAAAACACCGAAAGTTTGACCCGTAATTGGAACAATCGTAAACGGAATCCTGATTGCGATTTGAGCGCATAACGATAATAAAATAGCAAACCCTAAAATCAATACCGCATCACGCACATACGCCCCAACTTTGCTATCCATGCCAAAAAGTGTCTGTGGAACCAACACATCAATCAATACTTGTTGTCTAATACCAGCTTGCATAAAATTCTCTCCTTACTGATTTATACTGATCCAGTTTAGTCTATGATTATTAAATCATTCAGCTATTTTTAGCCTATAAATAAAGGTCCGAATACCAACGCTACTATTGTCATCAATTTCAGCAATATATTCAATGCCGGTCCTGAGGTATCCTTAAACGGATCCCCCACGGTGTCTCCAACAACAGCAGCTGCATGTTGATCTGAGCCTTTACCTCCTAAATTACCTGCTTCGATATATTTTTTAGCATTGTCCCATGCTCCACCTGCATTAGCCATCATAATAGCAAATAAAAATCCTGTTGCTATTGAGCCTATTAGCAATCCTCCCAATGCTTCAGGACCTAAAATAAACCCTACAACTATTGGAGCCGAAATGGCGATCACTCCCGGCATTATCATTTCTTTCATAGCACCTTTAGTACTAATATCTACAGCTCTAGCGTAATCAGGATCTGCGGTCCCTTCCATTAATCCGGTTATTTCTCTAAACTGTCTTCTGACTTCTTGTACCATGGCATATGCGGTTCTTCCTACCGCTTGCATCGTAAGTGCAGAAAATACAAATGGCATTATTGATCCAATAATTAATCCCATCATCACCTTTGTATCCATTAAATTGAATACATCAATACCTACTACTCCAGAATATGCTGCCATCAAAGCTAGTGCCGTTAATACGGCTGATCCAATGGCAAATCCTTTACCTGTAGCTGCTGTAGTGTTACCCAAAGAATCTAACGCATCAGTACGTTTTCTTACTTCAGGGTCTAAGCCTGCTTGTTCAGCTATTCCTCCTGCATTATCAGCAACCGGACCATATGCATCCGTAGCCAAAGTAATACCAAGGGTGGACAGCATTCCTACTGCAGCTAGTGCAACGCCATACAAATCAGCTAATTCATATGATGCCCACATAGCACCGACTATCACTAATCCTGGAATTAAAGTACTTATCATTCCTAATCCCAATCCACCGATCAAAATAGTAGCTGGACCGGTTTTCGATTGTTCAGCTAATTTTCTTGTAGGGCTATATTCATAGGATGTGTAATATTCTGAAGCCGTTCCGATAAGCTGTCCTGATACTAATCCCACTACTACTACCCAAAATAAATTCCATTCCAAATCTAATACTACTACCGCACCCGCTGTACCAGCTAATACTAATCCTCCCGCGGAAAAAATTCCGATTCTGAGGGACCACAAAAGTCTCCCCATATCAGCTCCTTCACCTGTACGTACTAGAAATGTACCAATGATTGAAGCGACTATACCTATTGATGATACAAGTAATGGAAATAGAATTAATTCTTTCTCTCCTATTCCCAAAAAGCTACTCCCAACTGCTGCTAAGGCAACAGCGGCAATGATCGACCCAACATACGATTCGAAAAGATCCGCCCCCATACCGGCTACGTCTCCGACGTTATCTCCTACATTATCAGCAATAGTTGCCGGATTCCGAGGATCATCTTCGGGTATTCCTTGTTCAATTTTCCCAACCAAATCAGCCCCTACATCAGCCGCTTTCGTAAAAATACCGCCGCCAACTCGAGCAAATAGAGCTATGGATGAAGCGCCGAAGCCAAAACCGGCAACAGTACTAGCATCAGTGAAAGCAACGAACATTAAAGTCACGCCTAATAAGGCTATACCGACCACAGAAACCCCCATTACTGCTCCACTATTAAAAGCTACACGCAATGCAGGGTTCAATCCTTTCATAGCCTGTACTGTGGTCCTAGTGTTTGCCCTAACCGCGATACTCATCCCAATAAAACCTGCCAATCCTGATCCGATTGCACCTATTAAGTAGGCAATGGCAGTTTCAGGTAACCCAAAGGTAGTTGATGCACCAACTCTGCCTGTGACATCAAAATCAATCAAAACAGCTAAAACAACAGCCATTACGATGACAAATACCGCCAATATCCTATATTCTCGTGAAAGAAAAGCCATTGCGCCTTGCTCGATTGCTTTACCTATAAATCTGACTTTTTCGCTTCCATTATCTTTTTTCAACACATTGGAAGCTAAAGCCCCTGCAAATAGCAAAGCAAGCACAGAAGCAGCTAACGCGATAATTTCTATGGTTTCCATAATATTCTCCTACTCTTCTTTAGTTAAATATAATTAAAAAAATTATTTGTATGCACAAGGAAGAATTCTCTAATGATTATCCACAAATTTCAATATAGATTTGCACTCCAATTACCTTGAAATTAATTACCTATACTTAACGTATCATACAAGTTTTTATTTAAAATCATTCCACCGGTCAACTATTTTCTTAGCTGAATCTTCTGGGTTATCGGAAAAAGTAATTGCACTAACAATACAAACAGAATCTGCTCCTGCATTCCTGAGATTTATCATATTGGTTTCATTAATTCCACCGATCGCCACTACAGGTATCGAAGTTAATGTTTTTATTTCTGAAACTATTTTAGGTCCCAACGGTTTGCGATGTGATTTACCCATTGTTGGAGTCGCATATATTGCGCCGATAGCAATATAATCACATCCCATTGATTCACTTTGCAAAGCTTCTGATACGCTACCATTTGATCTACCGACACACTGATTATCGGTTAAAATTTCTCTACAATGATCAACTTGCAAGTCAGTTTGTCCGACATGTAAAAAATCAGCTTCACTTAACTTCGCTATATCCACAGCATCATTAATCACGAATATAGCATCATAAACGTCACACATGTTCTTAAATTTAAGAGCATTAGCCAGAAACAACGATCTATCATTTATCTTGTCACGATATTGAACTATTTTAACTCCACCTTCAAGTGCGGATTGTGCAATACGGAAAATATCTCTTTCTTTAGTAGCTTGAGGATCAATGATTATGTAAATTCCTCTGATTTTATTACGTATATTTTCGTGATTATTTTCTGGTAACACTATAATCCTAAACCTCCTGGCATCTTTCCTTTGCGTGCGTCATCTATACTCTTACGTACCGTATCCGGAATATCCATGCCATGTTGTGAATAAGTTTTTTCAACATGTTTTCCTATATTTGAAGAATCTGAGAAATAGCTGTCTTTATTGGGGGATATTTTATATGAAATCGCAGACACTTTCTTATCTACAATCGTAGATCCGCATTCATTGCAAATGACTCGTTTTTCAGAAGAAAACGTTTTAAAAAACACTTCGAATTCTGTAGAGCAAGTCACACATATATACTCATAAACTGGCATAATGACCCCCTAATATAAATTAATTGACCCAACTAATCGGTTAATTGACCATGCTTTTGATAGGATTGAATGATTTTCTATGAATTTCACATATTCCTAATTTGTCTATCTCCTGTAAATGGAACTTGGTGCCATACCCTTTGTTTGATTCAAATCCATATCCTTTATATAAAACAGACATTTGTTTCATATGTTCATCTCTTTTCACTTTAGCAACAATGGATGCTGCTGCTATAGAAAAAGATAACTCATCGCCTTTTATTATTGACTGAGATGGGATTTCATGATCCAATCCAACTGCATCGATCAGCAAATAATCAATAGATATAGGTGATTTATCTAATGCTCGTTTCATCGCCAATTTAGTGGCCGAAACTATCCCGAAATGATCGACCTCTAAAGAAGTAGCAAACCCAGTTTCTGCCATTAAAGCAACTTCATATATGAGAGAGCTGAGTTTATTTCGCTTTATTTCCGAAAGTTTTTTACTATCATTAATTTCTGTTAGCAAGCTTCTATCAACGGCCTTATTAAACAAAACTGCTCCAGCAACAACTGGGCCTGCTAAACATCCACGACCAACCTCATCTATTCCAGCTATAGAGCCATACCCTTTTGCAATAAGGTTATCTTCGTAATCAAAGGATGGGCTTCTCATTAATAATTCCTTCAATTAGATATTGATATTTTTCGCTTATATAAAGCATCCGGAGTGATGTTTTCTGAATTTTCAATTATTCCACCACCAATCAATTCATTCTTTTGATAAAAAACAACTGGTTGCCCGGGCGTAATAGCTCTCTGTGGATTATCAAATTCTATTACAGCTTCAGTTCCACTAATCGTAACAACTGCGGGCTCATCCGTTGCTTTATATCGTATTTTTGCAGTAACTTGAATCCTAGTCCCAAGATCAAAATTTCTAGTAAAGCTAATTTTTTTAGCTGTAAACCTTGATCTGAGCAAATCGTTTTCTAATCCAAGTACGACATCATAATTGTCTGGATTAATATCAACAACGAACCTCGGTTCTCCATCAGAGGCATTAAAGCCTAGTTTTCTTCTTTGTCCAATAGTGAAATATTGAATGCCCTGATGGTCACCTAAAACGTTGCCTTGAGGATCGATAAAGCGACCGGGTTTGGGCTCCAGTCTAGCTTCAATGAATTCTCTGTAATTACCGCTAGGAATA
>Ga0209402_10001177_pt1 | contig 29332 bp, 19 predicted proteins | sample ArcticOcean_MG_C_3_FD_187437 | JGI IMG/M metagenome (GOLD analysis project Ga0209402, IMG submission 187437) | Marine microbial communities from western Arctic Ocean - ArcticOcean_MG_CB8_126 (SPAdes) (version 2) | ecosystem: Environmental > Aquatic > Marine > Oceanic | place: Arctic Ocean... | reverse complement strand
GGCGAAAACCAAAGATGAACTAACAACGCTGGCGCATCGGAAACTAAAAAGCATGTCCAACGATCCAGGTTTGATCCGCGGATTGTACTTCCGATCCTATGTTGCAGATTTTTTCAGATGAGCCATACGTCAGCATAACCACCGCCACGTAAAGGGATCACGCCCCAAGCCGGTCGCGAGGTCAAGCATTTTGCCTGGGAACTCTACAACGTGAAAACCGACCGCGCGGAATTGCAGAACGTCGCCGACAAGAACCCCAGGAAGGTCGAGGAGTTGCTCGCCAAATGGGAAAAATGGGCGGTGCGTGCCAAAGTCCAACCGTGGCCCTATAAAACGAAATGAGTGATTTCATGCGAGTCTCAGTGACAGGTGGGTCGCCTGCTCGACGCTAAACAAGCCACCCGCGTGCCGCTGATCGTTGTCGCGCCGGGTATGACCCAGGCGGGCTCGGCCTGTTCGCAGCCCGTCAGCTTACTGGTCGTCTATCCGACCCTGATCGAATTGTGATGGCAGACCTGCGGCTACCTGGAGACGTGGAAGGGCACCGCGGACAGCACGGGCAAACAACAGACCGGCTACTTGCTTTTCCGCACCAAGCGCTATGAACAAGCCATCGTTCGTTAGAATTCGCGAACGGCTTACGTTGGCGAGCGAAACAGCAGCCGCTCCTGCAGCAAGCAATGTCAACAGTCCGTCCAGCGGCAGCAGAACTTGTGAAGCGATACGGCTAAATGCGATTGCAAGAACTGCAGCGACAATGAGCACGCGTGCCATGAAGGCAGCGCCGATCGTCCACCGGCGCGCGGCACGGACGAAAGCCTAGCTCCAGTCTCCTGTCGAACCGTGGTGCTGCGGGGCCGTTGTGATGTGCGACGACGATCGAAAACGGATTCAGCGATGGTTAAGTGATTTTGTCGGCCGTCCCGTGGAGTCTGTGCAGCATCTGCCGCTCAACTATCGATGGGAATTCACTCGTCGGCACCCGTACTACCAGATGTTCTGGCACGTTACTGAGCGCAACGATGACTCCGACGCCGATGAAGAACCAGAAGCCCGATTCCAGCGTGACATGGCGGAGTTAATCCTCGCGCTGGTCAATGTCAGTGGCGCTGCCATAGCTCCGGATACAGAGTGGGACAATCTCAGTCCCGACGACCGCTGGCAAATCTGGAGTGAGGGAGCCCTGAGCAGAATCCAGTTGAAGGGACTGGTCGCCACATTGATTGGCACGCTCTCGCGCGACGCGCTGAGGAGCGTTTCCGCATTGTTGTGGCAGGCATCACAGATAGAAGACGGGGACACGGCTGCGGAGTACCGGCTGCTTAGATCAGTTGTTCATGGTGAATTTCCAGACTTCGAGGGCTACCTGCCGGACTTGATCGTCACTGTTTCTCCGTCAGCTTCCGAAACGGCCATTTCGCGGGTCCTGTCGCAGGTCGTGCGCGAGTACAGGCGAGATCACCACATCGCTACGACTCGTCTACGTGTTGCCCAGTTCGATAGTTACCTGAGAGCCTGGGATTTGCGTGAAGGCTGGGAATCAGGTTCGTACCACCGGGATCGTGAGCGTCTGCTTCGTGATATTGCGGCGGAAATCGGATTGCCCGACGCGACGATCTGCGACCGCTACAAGGCCGCCTTTCGTCTGATTACCGGGCACGATTACTCACCAGAATGCTGGTGGCAGATCGTCGGCCGCTTCAAGGCTGCAGGGCTGCTTGGCGACGGAAACGCGCCGATTTCCCGCCGTGCCGGTCGGACACGAAGTGTCGCCGGCCATTCGGAGTCGGGATTTACGTCCGAGGGCAACTTCCTGGAAGCACTTTTCCCAGGCGTTGACGATGTTGAACTCGACGTGATGAGTGACGAACTGTTCGAAGCACTTCGAACTGAGACATCCACTACCGACATCATCAAGCAGTTCGCACTCGAGCAGACTGCACTACCTGCCATCGAGTCGCTCCGGGCTCTCCTCAAGGAGTCCGTCTGAGTCGCCGGCTCGCAGTTCAGGTTTGCTCCTCGCGAGTTGTCGTCCCGCGCCATCCTGGGAGACAGCTTCGCAGCCTCCGAAATAACGTCGGCCTTATCTCGGAACTCGAAGAATCGGGGGGAACCCCGAACTCGACTTCTGAGCACAGGGAACGACGGGATGGTTGTAGAACGGACTGAGGAACCTGATCGACAGCTTCTGACGATCACCGAATTGAGCGAGCGATCTCGCTTGTCAGTCACACAGCTTCGCCGGCTGGTGAAAGCCGGACGGATTCCCTTTCTCCAGCCCGGCGGTCGCGGCGGCAAGCTGCTGTTCCGACTGGACACTTTGCTCGCTGCGAACGAGCCCCCCAAATCACCGCATTCAGAACCGAAGGTCCCGCCGCACTGCGGACGGAAGCCGGACTGGATGCAGCCCTGACCACCGCTTTCATGGAGCCACTGATGCCCGCACGTAAGAAGCACGACCACATCAACTGCCAGTACTTCAAATGGCGACTCTTTCAACGAAACGGTGTCTGGTACGCGGACAGCCGCTTCGAACATCTCAATCTCGGAAAGCACTCGCTCGGGACACGTGACAAGAATGAAGCCGAGGCCAACCTCAGAAAGCTCGATTATCGGAAGGCGATCGAGCATGGACTGGCGAGAGACACCGGAGTCGACCCGGACAATCGGCTGGAGATTACGCGGGGCTGGGAGCTGTACCTCAAATGGTGCAAGCGTCCTGAAGTCATGGGCGGAGTTTGCGGGAGGACCTTTAAAAAGTACCGCCGAAGCAGCGAATTGCACCAGGAATTCTGTTCCGCAAACCGGATTCGGTTCTGGAACGACTTTGGGAAGGAAGACCTTGAATCTTACGGCAGAGAGCTGAGTCCGCGGTACGCCGATCGGTCCCTCTACTTTGAGTTGACTGAGATTAAGACCGTCATGAACTGGCTAATGGACGAGAAACTCCTTCCGCGCGAAGCAGGTTTCCGATTCCGCCTGTCAAAGCCGGACGGCAGTGACACTCACTGCTACCAGCGTCACGAAGTGCTCGCGATGCTCACTTTGTGTTCCGAGCAGCAAGACCTTGGATGGCTCAATAACATCATCCGAGTGCTGGCCTGCACCGGATTGAGAATCGGTGAACTTGCCGGCCTGAGATGGACTGACATCGACCTTGAGTCAAACACCATTCGTCTGACCGACGAGCGAGCCAGCAAGAAGAGATCAGACATGAGCACCGCTCGCCGAACCAAGGGTAAACGAGACCGAACAATCCCTTTGCATCCGGACATCAGACCGCTACTCGACACGCTACCTCGACGAAGTCACGGACGAGTCCTTACCGGACCGAAATGTGGAATGGTGAAACCTGACCGAGCGAGAGAGAAGTTTGTCGACCACATCATTGAAGCCCTCAAGACCCGCTTTCCAACGCCGAAAGGTGAATTAGGATTCGAGCACGCCCGCTTCCATTCGTTCAGGCACTTTTTCGTTTCGCAGGCATTCATTGCCGGGGCGACAGAAGCCGAGATCATGTCGTGGGTCGGGCACCGCGATTCCAAGACGGTTGCACTCTACCGGCATCTTGGAAACAAGGATGTGCAGCGGAAGATGCAACAAATCAACTTCATCAGGCCGGACATGAAACTGGATGGTCCAGAAGAAGCGGCCTGACTTTGGTGAAGAGATGCCCGTCAGCCCGGGCGCATCACGAACGGCGTTTGCAGATGACCCGCAACGTGCCTGTCACTCTTCTGATTGTCCCATTGAATGTCCCAATTGATTGGGACAATGAAAAACCGCCCCGCAAACCTCTTGTTTTCAAGGGTTTGCGAGGCGGTCGGGATTAAAGGCGGAGAGGGGGGGATTCGAACCCCCGGTACCGTTTCCGGTACACAGCATTTCCAGTGCTGCACAATCGGCCACTCTGTCACCTCTCCGAGTCGCGTCGCAATTCCGCTTGCGGTCGATCCACTCCCGTGGCCGAGCTGGCAGTCTTGTTCATGCTGTGGTCGGAAGTGAAAGGGCCGCTGCGATTTGTCGTCGCAGGGGAAGGGCTTTCACCTGGTGACTCAGCTCAAAGGACAATCTGCCGGATTGGATCGAATCCGCGTCAAACGCGAACATACCCCGGAACTGACTCCGAAGTGGGCGCATTCTGGCGACCTGACGCGATTGGATCAACGGCGAACAGTTGATCAATTCAGTCGCTCGTACCCGACCGCCCGCTCCACCAGTCGGGCTCGCGGAAGACCTGTTCGACGGGTAGCGAGAATCCCGCGAGAATCGAATCGCAGCCGGGTTCGCTCGTCCAGCCGGCAGTGCCGCCGAGCATGTCCGCGGACGAAAGCACGAGTGGCTCGGCCTGGCTGGTCTGGACCGTGATACTCTGTTGCTTGGGATCAACGACCCAGACCACAGTGACGCCACGTTCCAGGTATTGTTGAATCCGTCCGGGCACCAGACGTTTCCGGTCAGGAGTCGACGGAACTTCGACAACCAGCGCTGGACAGGATCCAGTAATCGTTTTGTCCATCTCGGCCCAGCCGTCACCAGCAACGAAGTAGCTGATTGGCGGGCAGCAGACGGTGTCCGGGCACCGACTCAGGATCAGGCCCAGTTCGAAGCAGGCATGGCCGGTGCGAGTTTGCTCGATCCAGTCGGCCAGGGCTTTCGAGAGGTTCAGAACGACCGTGCCGTGCGCGGTCTCGGGTGGGTGTAGCGAGACCGCCTCGCCACAAATGAGTTCTGACCATTGCCCCCCATCGGGCAGTTCATACCGGTGCTCTGCAAATTCTTCCGCGGTCATGCTGCGAGCGATCATCGGACGGCTGTTCCAGGTGAGATCGATCAAGGGTCAGGCAGACTGAATGACGAGACGCTGTTGCCAGCGCGCATGGTAAACCAGGAACGGGGTGGGGGTGTACCGGGAGAGTGGCAGTCGTTTCGAAGGCAGATCAGCCGAGAAACTCGCACAGGATGAGTGCGGACATTCGACGATCGCATCGCGCCCGCAAGGCGGTGGGCGGCACCCACCTGTAGCGCAGCAGTCCCCCGCGGAGCCGCCTCTCAGGTACAGTCGCCAGGAAACAGCTCGTGCGCGTGTCGCACGCGGCTGCAACGGTCCCTCGGGAGCGGAGCAGACGGCGTGGCAATCAGGCAGCGCAAGCTGCCCTCAAGCGATTACGACCACTACAACAGGCTGTCGTTCGCGAGCGGTCAGGCTCAGCGATCGTTAGATCGAACTCGAACAGCGGCCGGTCGCCGCGTCGACTTTTCCAGACGATGCATCTCCCAGGCGAAAATGCCCGAAGTGATGGCCTGGATGCCGATGTACATGAGAATCGCCGGGCCGTGCAGCAGCAGGCAGGCGACCGTCCAAGTGATCAGACCACCGACAAGCAGGAGAGCAAGGTGCGAGGTGGTTTTGCCGTTCATGGCAGATTCCGAAAGCAGAAGGAACATGGATGCACGCAGGACGTGCTTGTAGACGACTGGTCACGAGACCGCTGCCACATCTGGCGTTTGCAACCAGATCCAGCAACGAGTCCATAGCGGGATGACATTGCCCCCCAGAGGCGGGCGAGTTTCTGTTTCCACCGCAATGTTCGAGCCAAGGCCGAGGAGATCACGCGAAGTGATCTCGATTCGTCACATGGTTCGTACCGGGCAGCGGTGAAACTTAGGGCGAGAATTGGCACGTGGTGTGGATGTGGGGTGGGATTCCCGCCAGTCCGTTGGTTGAAGTATCGACCGACGGGAAGGAACGGGTTTGTCCGAATCGGGATAGTTGGTTGGGGAATTACTGATTTTTCTTCAGGCGGGCCTGGGTGGAGAGGAGCGACTGCATCCGTGAGTCACCGTTGTTTCAGGCCGTGTTGCCGGTGGGGCGCGAATAAGACAAACAGTCGCGATTCATGGCAACCCATTCGTGAGCCAATTTGACCGTCGTTTTCGAGAAAACAGCAAACTCTTTCGTAACCGGTGCGATCGGAGCAGACGACAGGCTGGCCACCCTGTCGTGTGACTCCTCTTTGGGCCGAGCGATGACTCAATCAGCACTCTCGGCAACGAATCATCCGCAAACTTGCAGGGCAGACGTTTGCAGGCTGGATCGTCGCCGCGCCGATCTAAAATGACAGAGTCCGTCTGCAGTCACCTCACGCATGCGATTACGGCCGGATACGCCCAACCCCCACTCTCCAGCAGGTCCCGTCTGATCGTGGAAGCGCGACCCCTGAGATTCATTCGAAACCTCGGACGCATGCGACAGATCGTCAGCGTGCTGTTTAATCATGGATTCGGAGATCTCGTCGAACGGCTGCAGATCGGCGGATACGTGCGGTGGGGCCGCCGCGTCCTGCTGAAACGCCGCGAGCCTCAATCGCCGCTGTCGCGGGCTCAACGGATTCGCCTGGCACTTGAGAGCCTTGGCCCGACGTTCATCAAATTTGGTCAAGTTGTGAGCACCCGTCCGGACCTCGTGCCGGCCGATGTGACCGAAGAACTGAAGGAGTTGCGGGAAAATGTCCCCCCGTTTCCGTCCGAGAAGGCCCGGGAACTCGTCGAATGGGAACTTGGTCAGACGTTGGGCGCCGCGTTCGCGGATTTCGATAAGGAGCCGCTGGCCGCCGGTTCGCTGGCTCAAGTCCATCGAGCCCGACACGCCGATGGGTCGCTATTGGCCGTCAAAGTGCTGCGTCCGGACATCCGAGCGGAAATCGAGCGTGACCTGTCGCTGATGCACGAGCTGGCCGTGCTGGTCGATCGGTACATCCCCGAGGCGCGCGTCTTCGACCCACTCGGCCTGGTGACCCACTTTTCACGCACGGTGCGTCGTGAGCTGAATCTGTCCCGCGAAGCGCGGACTCTGGAAGAGTTCGAACGACTGTTCCGACGCGACGCGACGCTGCACGTTCCGAAGGTTTACCGCGAGCAGTCGTCTGACGGCGTCCTGACCATGGAATTCATCGACGGCCTGCGAGTCGATGACCCGGAGCAGCTTGCCGCCGCCGGCATCGACACGAAGGCGTTGGCGGCGAACGGAGCCCGCATTTTCCTGCGACAGGCCTTCGAACTGGGCGTGTTTCACGGCGATCCGCATCCGGGCAACATGCGAGTCATGCCCGACGGTTCACTCTGCCTGCTCGATTACGGCATGATCGGCATGCTGGAAGAACCCACGCGCGACCTGCTGATCGATCTGCTGGTGGCGATCGTCAAACGCGATCCGACGAAGGCTGTACGAGTCGTCCAGAAAATCGGCCAGACAGATGAGGACGTCGACCTGCCACTGTTGCGTGCGGATGTGCGCGATTTCATCGAGACCTACTACAGCGTGGAACTCAGCCGGCTGAACATCGGCAACCTGCTGAATGATTTCATCACCGTCCTGATGACGCACGGAATTCGTATCCCCGGCGACCTGATGCTGCTGATCCGGGCACTGGTCTCTCTGGAGGGAGTCGGCCGCACGCTCGATCCGGAATTCAACCTGGCGGGTGTCCTGCAACCGTTCGTCGAATCAGCCATCAAACAGCGTTACAGCCCCGGACGAATCGCGTCGGATGTGGTCCACGAGCTGAAGACATTTGGCGAACTGGCCCATCAGGTTCCGAGGTCTCTCGGCCGGACGCTGGAGAAGCTCAGCAACGACGACCTGCGAATCCAGCTCGAGCACCGGCACATCGACCACCTGATCAACGAAGTGGACCGCTCCAGCAACCGCATCGTGATCAGCCTGATCCTGTCGGCCCTGATCGTGGCCTCCGCCCTGATCCTCCGCAGCGGAAACAACGAGTGGTGGCTCAGCGTCCCGGTCTATGTCGTCTCAAGCCTGCTCGGCATCTGGCTGATCTACGGAGTATTCCGCAGCGGCCGACTGTGACAACGAGGTCTTCACCGGTTGTGGCTGGGTCTCCCGACCCCACGACCTGCATGTTGTGGGCGGGTCTCCTGACCCGGCCACCTGCGTGACTGTAGGTCTCCCCGATTCCTGCCCAGTATTGGCGACCGAAGTCGCCGGGCTTCCGTCGCTCCATATGGTGGCACGGGTTAATCCTGACTCGTCATGTGGGTGAACTCGCTTGCTCGCAACCGAGGCGGTGAAGTCGTAAGAGGCTGCTGACGTCTCTCACAAGCTACTCTCTGGGAGCCGTCCGGACACTTGTGGTAAAGCGCCGAGTCGAATACGCGTGTAGCTGTAAAATTAAGAGTCGGAGCTTCCGAAAAACACGAGGTGTTGCGATGCGTCTGTTTCTCAGTTGGTCAGGAGACCTTAGCCATAGGGTCGCAAAAGCGTTTGCTGAGTGGATTCCCGATGTCATCAACGCAATAGAACCATGGCTTTCGTCTGCACACATCGAAGCGGGTTCTGCATGGAATTCCGAACTACAAAACCAGTTGCGTTGTTGTGAATTCGGTGTTTTCTTTGTCACGGCCAGGAACGATCAGTCACCCTGGCTCCAGTTTGAGTTTGGGGCACTCGCGTCGCGGCTTGAGAATACGTCCGTATGTCCGTACCTCGTCGACATTAGATCGGCACAGCTCCCTGCCGGTCCGCTTACACAATTCCAGACCACACAGTCTGACAAGACTGGAACGTGGAGTCTCATCACTGCTCTCAATCGAAAGCTCGGTGACTCGGCTCTTCGCGAAGATCGGCTCCAACGGATGTTTGATCGGTTGTGGCCAGATCTGTGTAAGGCGATTGCAGATGCAATCGAGCAAGATGGTGACGAGGATCCGCCAGCTCGCAGCGAGTCGTCAATGATCGAAGAGACTCTCTTGTTAACCAGGCGACTCAATCACCGACTCGATTTGAAGACATGGAGCCTACGACACACCGGACCTGAAGGGGCCCTGCTGATCGACGCGTCCCACGTACAACCCGATGAACCAATCAGTGTGGGTGCCGACGATAATCCTGACACATCACATTCGTCCGACTCCCTTCACGGCAAGGCTGACGTCACGGCCTCGGCACCGGCAGACGACGTTGCCACATTAGAGGAAATCCCTGCAGTCAATACAGGTAGCAGTACAAAGCAGGCTGACAGTGAGTCTGCGGAGGAGCGAGATTCGTCTGACGATGACCATTTCCAGCAAGCACTTCCACTTTCATTTGACGCAATGAGAGCGCAATTCAACGCTGATGACGACAGTTTCAGTGAAACCGTCCAGTCGGATCCAGACGCCTTAGCCGGTGACGAAGACGGTTACGCTCAGACTGTGCGGTCGGACGCCGATCCGGCCGGCTTCATGCAGACACTGGCAGACAGTGACTTGATGGCTGGCGACCAGCAGACGATGGCCGATGCATGGGGAAGCGACAGCTTGGATGCTACGGCCGGGGCTCGCAAGCAGAAGGCAAAGACGGGAATAGATTCACTGGTCATCAGCGAACGCCCACTGAGTACGCGGCGAACCAGGGAATACAACAAAGGTCGTCGGCCACCAGAACCGGATAAACCGGAATACGAGCTACTGAAAAAACTTGGTGAAGGTGGCATGGGCGTCGTGTATACGGCGCGACAAACGTCGATCAATCGCGAAGTTGCTTTGAAAATGCTCAAGGCAAAGACCGCGAAAGACAAAGAGCAGCAATGCAAGTTTCTGAGCGAAGCCGTGGTCACCGGCGACCTTTCGCACCCGAACATCGTCCCGATTTACGACGTCGGTCGTGGGCCGGATCAGACGCTGTTCTACGCGATGAAGAAGGTCGAAGGTCTGCCGTGGCAGGACGTGCTCAAGGAAGAGTTCGAGTGTCTGGCGTTCGAAACACTGGACGAACTGGGGGTCAGTCAGCGTGATCTGCGGAAAGTCCGCAAGGGCGACAAGCAGCTTGAAGACTGCGAATGGTACGAACATGGTCGGTCGTGGGCATTGCCCTACCTGTTCCCGGACTGCTCGCCCAGTCAGTTGAAGCGGATGGTGGATGCGAACCAGAACATTCGCCAGGTCATGGAAGAAATGAACATTGAAGCTCCCACGGAACCGCACATCTACCTCGTCCGTCTAGAGATGCGCAGTGCCTATCGGGAAAAGCAGCTCGACATTCTGTCACGCTGTGCAGACGCAATTGCGTTTGCTCACTCTCGCGGTGTGATTCATCGCGACCTGAAACCTGAAAACATCATGCTGGGCGCGTTTAACGAAGTCCTGGTCGTGGATTGGGGACTGGCGTATTCGACGAAGGACTTTCGAAAGTCATCGAGCGTTACCGAGACCACCAGCATGGGTGGCACGCCGGCGTACATGGCGCCGGAGATGGCCACAGGCCCGATCTCCAGGATTGGTCCCGCGAGTGATATCTATCTGCTGGGCGCGATTTTGTTTGAAGTCATTTCAGGTCGACCGCCGCACGCCGGCAAGAACGCCATGAAATGCCTGATGTCCGCAGCTAAGAACCTGATTCGCGAAGTCGATCAGGAAGAAGTTGAACGTAACGATCCCAGCGGCGAGCTGATGGAGATCGCTCTGAAGTCGATGGCGACGAACCCGGAGGATCGCTATCAGAGCGTGGACGAAATGCAGGCGGCGCTGCGCGAGCACGATTCACATGCGGAAATTGTGACGCTGACCGCGGCTGCATTTGAGCACCTTGAGGACGCGAAAGTGTCTCAAACTTACGATCAGTTCTTACGGGCCCGATTTGGTTTCGAGCAGGTCATTGAAATGTGGGGCGTGAACCTCTATGCAGAAAACGGCCTGCTGGAAACACAGTTGGAATTCGCGAAGTGTGCGAAGAAGCGTGGCGACTTTGACCTGGGGCTGAGCCTGCTGGATGTCAGCGTCCCCGAGCATAAGTTGGTTTACGACGAACTGCAGTCGGCACAGGACACATTCCGCGATGGTGAGCACAAGCCCTCGTCCAAATGGTGGCGCCGCTAGATTGCTGACCATATGCAGCCAGCTCAGCCCGTATTTTTGCGTGAAGCTCAGGACTACGAGAGATTCAGCCGGGCGAAATTCGGCTTTAAAGAGTCACTCCGGTAGTGGCCTGATCCCGTTCATCCGCAACGTCGCCCGGGCTGGAGATCAAGTGCGATCAGTTGTTGCGAGTCGCGCACGACGTGTTTCCCGCACGATTGAAATTCGCGGTGAAAGACGGGGCGGAAGACGTAGACAGAGATTACAGGGTGTAGAGTCACGTGGCCGACGCCGCACCGTGAGGTCGGCAGACGGACAATGCAGAGAGGTATCGTCGGAGTGACGTTGATACAAGACGACGTTAAGCGACCACATAGCAGAAGAGACTGCAAGGAAAACAACACTATGAGTGACCGCTGGATTGCCGAGCGGATGCATCGGATTGATGCGTCGGGGATTCGCAAGGTGTTCGACCTTGCGGCCAATATGACTGAACCGATCAACCTGAGTATCGGGCAGCCTCACTTTGATACGCCGGACGAAATCAAAGAGTCGCTTTTCGAAGCCGTCCGTGAAGGCAGGAACGCTTACAGCCAGACCCAGGGCATTGCTCCGCTGCGGGAACGACTGCAACAGCGGGTGGACGATCAACTTGGCCACGACGACCGTCAGGTCTTCGTTTCCAGTGGGACCAGTGGCGGTCTGATGCTGGCACTCAGCACGCTGGTGAATCCCGGCGACGAAGTGATCGTGTTCGATCCTTACTTCGTGATGTACGGGCACTTGACTGCGATGTCCGGTGGCAAAGTCGTGCTGATCGACACGTATCCGGACTTCTCCATCGACCTGGATCGGGTGCGCGATGCCATCACGGATCGCACGAAAGTGATTCTGTTCAACAGCCCGGCGAATCCCACCGGGGCGGTGGCGACCGAAGAGGAAATGCGGGGCCTCGCCGAACTGGCCGCGGAGAAAGATGTCGCTCTGATCAGCGACGAGATCTACCGCTCGTTCTGCTACGACGGACCGTTCGTCAGTCCGGCGAAATGGAATGATCAGACGATCGTGATTGATGGATTCAGCAAATCGCATTCACTGACCGGCTGGCGACTGGGTTTCGTCCACGGCCCCGCTCACGTGATGCAGCAGATGATCAAGCTGCAGCAGTTCACATTTGTGTGTGCTCCGCATCCGGTGCAATGGGCCGGACTCTCAGCACTGGATTACGACATCTCGTCACGAGTCAACGAGTATCGTGAGAAACGGGACTTCATGGTGCGGGAGCTGAGTGACGACTTCGACATCGCGGGCGCTGGTGGCGCCTTCTATCTGTTCCTCAAAGCTCCATGGGGCACCGGAACGGAATTCGTGAAGGCCGCGATCGAGAATAACCTGCTGATCATTCCGGGCAACGTCTTCAGCAGCCAGGACACACACTTTCGACTCTCGTACGCAGCCGAGAACGACACGCTGGAACGTGGTGTTGAGGTTCTGAAGCGGTTGGCGCGGAACGCGCAGTGAATGTTTTGAAGTTGCATAGTCGTGAGTCGCGAAGCGACGGCAGCACGTAGCCGTAGCCCGATTTCTCCGAAATCGGGACCAGACGACATCGCAGCCTGCCGACACATCGACCGCCGCTCAGTCTTGCCAGGTCCAGGGCAGCGGATTTCGGAGAAATCCGCCTACGGCTCAGCTCCGGACCAGTGCACAGCCTCGGCAGGCGTCAGCCGTACTCCCGGAAAAGCTATAAGTGGCGGCAGCAGGCATGATTGCTGTCGCCGCTTCGCGGCTTGGTCTCTTCCGCCCCTTTTTCTGCGGGCTTACGCCCACAGCTATGTGCTGCCGTCGCTTCGCGACTCCAAAGTGTGCAACTTCAAAACCCACGCCTTGGCGAGTGTGGCTAACGGCAACTCTCATTTGCCGCCTGCCTTCAGAAACCGATCAATGAACTGGTACGCTTGCTCTCGTGCATCGGGCGGGAAGTCATGAGGCGTGTCCGGGTAGACCGCCTGCAGATGATCGGAGTGCTCGAAGAGTTCGTAAATCGGGCGAGCCGTCGCGATTGATTCACGCACTCCAGTGACATCAAAGTCCCGGTCGTGGATCGCGGCACAGGCCATGAATGGTCGCGGAGCGAACGTCGCGATGATCTCTGGAAAATCAAACGGCAGTCGGTCAACGTCGTTGTCGAAGATCGACGCGATGCGCGGCATGTATCGCCAGCCGGTCCAGCTCGGCACGTCGTCGCGTTGGAATCCCGTGAAACCGCAACTCGATACGATGACCTTCAGACGCGGCTCGAAGGCGGCTGTGAACATCGCGTTGTGCCCGCCCAGCGAGTGGCCAATAACACCGATGCGCTCTGGATCGACCATGGGTAATGACTGCAGTACATCGACTGCCCGCATGTTGTCTCGGATCGCCTTCATGGTCCCGCTGACGTACTCAGGGTTGTCCTTCAGGTGCCATTTCGATTCGCCAAGCGAGGGGTAATCGGGCGATAAAGTCACGTAACCGCGGCGAGTCAACTCCAGCGCGTAATGCATGTTGGGCGAGCCGGTCAGGCCGACCGGTTCATCTTTGCCACGGCGAGTCGTTTGATGAAGACACAGCACCGCGGGCCGTCTTACCTTCGACGTTGCTTCGTCCGCGGGACGAAGCAGCCACGCATTGATCTGGTTACCGTCGCTCATGAAGCTGAGTTTTCTGCGGACCACGTTTCCGTCCTGTGTTTCAGCAGTGGACGTCACTTCCAACGGTTGGATCGGCCACTGGGGCAAGCGTCCCATGACCCGCTCAAGACCTGCCATGATGTGTTGTCTGCGAATCGCCCAATCGTCGCGTGTGCGTATCAGTCGGGAGTGGCCGTCATCAGCAATCAATGTCGAGACGTCGTCGTGACGCTTATAGGCCGGGCCTTGCCGCCGCTGCAGACTCTGCGTGTGTTTGATTACAAATTCGAGGGCCTGCGTCGTGTCGGCGTAGTTGGTCTGATGCCCGCCGTTGGCCTGGTGCAGACTTAGCGTGTGCGGATTGTGAGTGCTGACTGACTTCAACAGTCGCAGTGTGCTGTCGGGTGGAACGGTGGTGTCCAGACCGCCGGTCGTCGCCGCGATCGGCATGGTGAAACGCTCCGGGAAGAACACGGCGCTGCGCTGATGGTACTCGTCAGGCACCTCGGACTTTGTTCCACCAAACGACTTGGAAATCGCGTCCTGAAACCGGCTGTAGTTCACCAGGTCGGCCGTCCCGTTCAGCGAAACAACTCCGTCGACCAGGCGCGGATGTCGTGCGGCGAGAGTCAGGGCACCCGTGCCGCCCATCGATCCGCCGCACACAATGACACGATCGACGGGAAACTCGGCGCGCAGGTTACGAATGATCTGCACAACGTCAGCTTCCGCCTTTGGGCCCATCCACGAGGTCCTGGCCCGGTAGTCCGGCGAAACCAGCAGCATCGTGTGAGCCGCGGCGACATCACGGACGGCCCGGCATTCATCGCGTGATTGCCTCACGAACTGCCAGCGATCGGAGCCGTGCCCGTGCAGGGCAACGAGCACTGATACCCAATCAGTCTTTTCGACGCTTTCCGGAATCACGACGACGTACTTCTGATCCGTCCCGTCGCACTCGGCTTTGAAAGTCCGATCTTCGGTGCGGTCGCCCGACGAGGACTCATCGGCGAGCAGCGTTCCCGCCACCATGGCCAGACCGACGCATGCGAGACCAATTGCAACAACGCACCGGAACTGTTTCCTCGAGTGATTCATGTGAGCACCGTACTTCCCACGAGAAACGCGGACATGATCATCAGCCAGACAATTCCCAACGTGTGCCAGAACCACGCGCAGAACGTGACGCCCCACGAGTATTCGTGGTCGTAGCGATCAGCGAAGGCGCGCAGCAGAATGAATGCGACGAACAGCAGCGCAACGACGAAATGCAGGGCATGCATGGCGACAAATGCGAAGGCACCGTTGCGCAGCCCGGTGACATCCGCCGATGATCGCTGGGCGATCAACAGGCACCACATGGCATAGGTCTGAATGGCGACGAATGTCGTGCCAAAGATGACCGAACGAACCAGTTGCTGACGGAAGAGTTGCTGACGTTCGATGCGGACAAACTGACATGCCCGATGCAACGTCCAGCTTCCGGCGGCCAGGCACGCGCTGCTCAACAGAAATGCCGACGGGAATATCAATTGCTCGGAGTCGCCCGTGAACGAACTCGTCCTGACCAGCAGCCATGCCGTTCCGCCGGCCAGCGCCAGCAGGGCGGACGAAAGGACAAAGAACACGAGGGCCAGGTTGCTCTGACGCTGCAGGAAACGATTCAAAGCAAACGGCGGTTCGGAAGTCTGCATGGCAGATTCTGTGGATGGCTTTTTCGCTTGACCCTGGATTCTGTATGCACGAAGCGTGCGCGTCTGGCAGGCATCCCGTCAATCCAGCAGAGTCGCCTGCTCCAGGATCTGTCGCGTCGGCAGATCGCATCATTTTCTGGATGAACCACTTGTTGATTAATCCCGGGATCGAGGGGCCTGATCTGGAACAGGCTCGCTTAGCACTCGCTCTCGTTGGGCAAACGCGATCTCCGTGGCGACCATCAGCGCCATCGCCCCGCCGCGGTCATCGCGACCGAGGATCGCTTTGCGGTCCAGGTAGTCGCGAAAGCTTTTCTGCTTACCCGTTCCCGTGCAGACATCAACCAGGTTCCCATCGGGACCGATGCGGCATTTGATCGACTCCCACGCGCGATCAATGGCCGGCTTGTACGTCTTTGCATTGAGCCATCCGCGTCGCAGCCCGCGTGTCAGAGCGAACGTCGTCATGCAGGTGACCGTAAATTCCCGGTAACTCTCGGGATGGTCGACGACCTGATGCCACATGCCCATTTCATCCTGGTGCTTGAGCATCGCTGCCATGTGATCCCGGTACATCTTCAGCATCTCGGCGCGATGCGGGCTGTCGGAGGGCAGGTCACTTAGACACAGTGCCAGTCCCAAAGCGGGAAACCCGTTTCCGCGACCCCATGCCGTTTCTGCAGGATCGAGTGGTGAATTCTGATGCAGCCCGTCCTTGCGCAGGTTGAGTTTCAACATGAATCGCAAATGTCGCAGCGCCATATCGAAGTACTTCGACTCGCCAGTGAGACGTCCTGTCTGGACCAGGATGGGTCCACCCATAAACACCGAATCACTCATCTCGACGTGATGTGGCATGGCTTCTCGCATCGCACCGGATTCATCAAACCCCAGATCAGCAACTGCCTGAGCCAACTTGATGTAACGAGGCTTCTTCGTGCGAGTTGCCAGCTCACCAAACACCAGGTGTCCGGACATGGTACTTCCACCAATCCGTTCGCCCATGGTCGGTTTGGAAGCATCGAAGTAAGGCTGCACAATTCTCTCGACGTCGGCCAGGTGACTCTCTTCCTGGTTCAATTCACCAAGACGCAGCCGACCGATCAAAGCCAGCGCCGGGATGTAGGCCACCGAGTTCAGTTGATGACCGTAGACCTGACTGAGTTCTTCGGCGACCTGAATCGGTGTTCGTGCTTTGCGACGGAGCAGTTCGAGGCGCACGGCTGTGGGGGCACGATCCGCGCTGCAATTCAAGCCACGTCGGTCAAGGAATTCGCCTGCGGTCGCACCAACAACCTCGACAACATAGGAGAGCGGTCCGACTCCTGCTGGTGACGATTTTGGAATCGCGCTGATGAGACGCCCGTTCGCTTCGAGTGGCAGTTTCTGACGATCACATTGATCGAGATTCGATTCATAGACGGAATTGTCGTGTACCCAGCGCACCACAGCGCGCGGGCCGGGTTTCATCACGAGGACAGCATCTGGTCCGAGCATTCCGATCCAGCGCCACAGATAATGCGACTCGGGGTTCTTCGGATCGCTGTATGCCGTGCCGGTCGGCGGGAATCCTTCCTCAGGGATGCCTCCCGCTGAGTTCTTCGTGCCGAGTCCGAGAGCTGCACCATCCGGGTTGGCCACTGGAATCAAGCCGATGTCCAGGCACTTCCGAGTTTCCGCAAAGCGCTCCTCAGTGTGGTATGCCTTCCAGAACTTCAAGACGGACTCAATCGTGTCGGCCGAACTCTCGAACCCGGCAACGATCAGCATCCGGTGCTTCGGCGTTGCCAGGTCGAGCATGCCTTTGGTTAGCAGCACCGGGATTGGCCGGTTGTCTCGCGTGACACCGCAGGCCGTGACAATTGTTCCGGGAACGGTGGCCTCTTTGATCCAGTCCGGGTATTTCGCGGATTCGGGTTCAGCCAGCAGCGGCGACGCACAGATCCAGACAGCCGCACACAACACTAGTCGATCAGGAACCATTCGAGACCACCTCCGGTTTGAGCACAACGAATCCAAGTTCCGGAATCCTGGGAGCTTTTCGAAAGCGAGGGAAGCTACCCGGGCATGACTCATGGATCGGCATGGTTGGATTCACGAAAGTCACCTGGCATACTCAGTATCAACAACTGTTGATGTATCAACCGTGAGGGTCTGGCATGTCATCGATTTCGGAAAGCATTGGGCGACTGATTGCCACGGCACGCAAGCTCCGGCAGGCGGCCGACGAACTGGGCAATGTGGATCTGAAGTCGCAGATCATCGACGAAATCAGCACGCTGCAGGAGATTCGTGAAGAACTATCGGAAGAAGGCGGGTCTCACGTCCTGTCGAGTACGGATCTTGCCGCTGTGGTCAAAGCTGCCGCGAGCGTGAAAGTCGAAGAGCCCGCGGCAGAGAAAGCGCCGCAGGAGTCCGGTCAACTGATGCTGAAAGAAGCCAAATTTGCGGTCATTGCGCCGTCAGATGACGGCGAGACATATGGGATTGGCGCAGACTCGAAAGACGAAGCCGTTGACACGTCGACGGATGATGGCGAATCAGATGCGTCGGACGACGAAGTGGAAACGGTGGCCGTTGCCGTTGCTCGGCCAGCAGAGGATAAGAATCAACAGAAGAAGAAAGCCGAAGCAGGGCCGGAGCCGGAAGCGAAGGCGACGAAGGAACCGACCAAACCGAAACTGACTCCCGAACAGCGCGCGATGGTTGAGATGCGAATCGCGGATCTCGAACCGCTGCAACTCAATGCTCAGCGACGGCTGGAGAGCGTGCTGACTCCGGAACAGAAACAGATCAAGGCGCAGGCGACGAAAGCCGGGCGAGAAGCAGGGAAGTCAGGGCACGAGCTGCAGCTTTACGTGCATAAGGCCATGAAGACGACGCCCGAGCAACGACACCAGATTTCCGCGGCCAGGAAGGACCTGCAGCGCATTCGCGACGCGATCGAAAAAGAACGCGCGGTCCTGGGCTCGGACGATGAGGCTTGAGTTCAACGCCAGAGCGTCCCGCTGGTTTGGATTCAACGACCGTACGGTTAACATGCCGCACCCATTCACAGCTCGCGCTTCGCGCATGACATAGATCAGCTCACCTTGTCGCAACACTTGCGACACACACTCTCTCAGCTCACGCAGTTTGGTCGACAGTCGCAATGGAAACTTCGCCCCGCTCCGTCAACGTTTCGCGCGTTGCTAAAGAACTGTCTTTGCGCGAAGGTCAGGTCAGCAGCGTCATCGCATTGCTGGACGACGACAACACCGTTCCCTTCATCACGCGGTACCGTAAAGAGCAGACGGGCAACCTGGACGAAGAACAGATCCGAGGAATCCAGAAGCGTGTCCAGAGCATGCGGCAGCTTGCTGAGAAAGCTGAAACGGTTCTGCGGCTGATTGAGTCTCAGGGCCAGCTGACGCCCGAGCTGCGGCAGCAGATTGAAGCTGCAGAAACGCTGAAGCGAATCGACGACCTGTACCTTCCGTTTCGCCGCAAGCGTCAGTCACGTGCCGGCGCCGCTCGCGAACGTGGGCTCGAACCGCTCGCCGACCTGATCTGGAATCGCGACAGTGAGCCGACCAATCTCAGTGCGGCGGCTGCGTCGTTCGTGGATGCGGAGAAGGACGTTGCGGACGTAGACGCGGCGCTACAGGGGGCTGCCGACATCCTGGCCGAACGGATCAGCGAAGACGTGACCGTGCGGGATCTCTCACGCAAAATCGCATGGCGCACGGGAAAACTCAGCGTCAATGCCGCCAAAGCGAAGAAGGAAGTCGGTACCGAGTTTCGGAACTATTTTGATTACTCCGAGCCCGTGTGGAAGATTCCTCCGCACCGTTGCCTCGCGTTGAATCGTGGTGAGAAAGAAGGAGCGCTGCGCATTCGCTTCGAATGGCAACGCGACCTGGCGGCCAATCACTGTGGAGAACACTGGGACCTGGCGACACATCCTCGCGAACAGTTTGTCCGCAACTGCGTGCGTGACGCGCTGGATCGCCTGATGCATCCCAGCATCGATCGGGAAGTCCGCCGTGAATTGACCGAACAGGCTGAAGAGCAGGCCATCGGCGTGTTCGCTAAAAATCTGCGCAGTCTGTTGTTGCAGCCACCCCTGCGTGACCAGCGCGTGCTGGCGATCGACCCTGGCTTTCGAACCGGGTGCAAAGTCGCGGTCCTGGATGAGTACGGTCACTGTCTCTTACCGGACGTTGTGTATGTCACCGGCTCGGCCGAGAAACGTGCAGCAGCCATCGAAAAACTTGCCGGCCTGCTGCGGGAGCATTCGTGCAACCTGATCGTGATCGGTAACGGAACCGCATGCCGGGAGACCGAAGAACTCGTCAGCGAACTGATCGCCGAACAATTCCCCGAGTGTCGCTATCTGATCGTGAACGAAGCAGGGGCAAGTGTTTACTCGGCCAGCGAAGTGGCACGCGAGGAATTTCCCGATTTCGACGCGACTGTCCGTGGCACGATTTCGATTGGACGGAGATTGCAGGACCCGCTCAGCGAACTCGTGAAAATCGACCCGCAGCACATTGGTGTCGGCATGTACCAGCACGACATGACACCGCGTGTCCTGAAAGATTCGCTCGACGGAGTGGTGGAATCGTGCGTGAACTATGTGGGAGTGGACCTCAACACCGCGAGTGCCTCGCTGCTGCGATATGTCTCGGGATTGAATCAGCTCATCGCCCGACGCGTCGTCGAGTGGCGCGATCAGAATGGACGCTTCACCAGCCGGTCGCAACTTCGCGACGTACCCGGTATCGGAGACGCAACGTTCACGCAGGCGGCCGGGTTCCTGAAAATCAGCGGCGGAGATGAACCGCTTGATGTCACGTGGATTCATCCGGAGAGTTATGCGGCGACCCTCAAACTTCTGGAGCGTTTGTCTGTTTCTCCGGCTGAGTTGATCGCTCCGAACGGTCATCTCGAGGAACTGCGGAAGAAGCTCGACGGCCTGAACCTGAAGGAACTGGCGAACGAACTGGCCGTGGGACATCCCACGCTGCGAGACATCGTGGATGCGCTTAAACGCCCCGGGCGGGATCCCCGCACTGATCTGCCCGGTCCCGTGTTCCGAAAGGGAGTCCTCAAGCTGGAGGACCTGGAGGCGAGCATGGAATTGACCGGGCCAATCCTGAACGTCGTCGACTTTGGCGCGTTCGTCGATATCGGTTTGAAGGACAGCGGCCTGGTCCATGTCAGCCAGATGGCGAACCGCTTTGTGAGCAGCCCGCACGAAGTCGTGTCGGTCGGTGACATCGTGTCCGTCTGGGTTCAATCCGTGGACCTGGAACGCCGGCGTGTCGGTCTCACGATGTTGAAGCCCGGTGGAGGAAGTCCCGCCAAAAGGAAACGCAAGCGGCGACGGAAGAATCGGGCGACCGGCCAGGCAACTGAAAAGTCGGCGGACCAGTCGACACAGCCGGCAACTGAGCAGTCGGTCGAACCAGTAGCGGAGCAGCCTGCAGAGCAGTCGGCCAAACCAGTGACGGCGGAAGCTGCCGAGCAGTTGAGTGAACCAGTAACAGAGCAAGTGGCAGACCAGTCGGCCGAATCGTCGATCGAGCACGCCACAGAGCCGGTGGGCGAACCAGTGGCACAGCAGGCGACAGAGCCGACAGTGGAACCAGTGGCGGAGCAGCCTGCAGAGCAGCCTGCCAAACCAGTGACGGCGGAAGCTGCCGAGCAGTTGAGTGAATCAGCAACGGAGCAAGTGGTAGACCAGTCGGCCGAATCATCGATCGAACACGCCACAGAGCAGGTGACCGAACCAGTTGCGCAGGAAACTTCCGAGCAGGCAGCGGAACCAGTAGCGGAACAGCCTGCAGAGCAGACAACCGAACAAGCGTGACGAGACATGGCACGTCAGATTCGATTGTTCGTCGGAATCCCGATTTTCCGTCAATTGCTGGAATCGACCAGTGATTCACCCGGGGGAACAGCGAGCAGCAGCGTGAGTACTGTTTTGTCGCAGCTTCGCTCATACGGTTGGCCTGTGAAGACAGTTGCGATCGACACTTTGCACGTGACGCTCAAGTTTGTTGGAGAAGTTGATGCCGAACGTGTGCCGGGCATCGCGCAAGTCGTCGAGCAGGTGGCTGCGACCGAGTCTGTGTTTGAGTTGCAGTTGGATGGACTCGGCGCGTTCCCAAATCGAGAACGTCCATCCGTCATCTGGGTTGGGCTGAGGAATGCGGCGGCATGCTCACGTATGGCAGCAGCACTGGAATCGCAGCTTGTTGAATGCGGAATACCGGCGGACGAGCGTGCATTTCGGCCGCACCTCACACTGGCGAGAATCAAAGGGCGACCCCCAGGTCGGCTGTTTGATCTGCTCGCCGCCGAACACGTGACATCGTTCGGTGCTGAGGTAGTCCAGTCGCTCCACTTAATTCAATCTGAACTGAATCCGGACGGGCCGAGATATACGACGCTCGTTTCGGCAAGGCTCTCGGGCCACCCACACTGATCCTGTCCTTTCAATTCCAAATGAGTCATCAGAATCCATGCCGGTTTGCCTGTTCGACATCGACGGAACTTTGCTCAGCAGTGGCGGTGCCGGCCAGGCTGCGATGGAGCATGCACTTGAACTCGTCTTCGAAATCACCGGCCCGACCGAAGGCATCTCGTACGCCGGCCGAACCGATCGAGCAATAACGGCTGACATGCTTCGTTATCACAACGTCGTAGCAGAAGACGACGTCGTGTCGAGGTTCATGGAAGCCTACCTGGCCAGGTTACCGCACGAACTCGAACGGCGACCAGGTCTGATTCTTCCTGGCGTTGCTGAGTTACTCGCTGAACTCAGTCGGCATCCCGAGATGACTCTCGCATTGCTGACGGGCAATTTTCGGCGCGGTGCCGAGGTGAAGCTGACACACTACGGGCTGATGGACTACTTCCAGTTTGGCGGATTTGGGGACCATCATCGTGACCGTGATGATGTCGCTCGTCAGGCGGCTGACGAGGTGCGTTCCTCGCTGGGCCCTGACGCGGCTGATGAACTGTGGGTGATTGGTGACACTCCTGCCGACGTGCAATGCGGTCGAGCCATTGGAGCCGTGACGGTGGCCGTCGCAACAGGCGTCTTCTCTGCCGACGAACTGGAAGACGCGGCTCCCGATCATTTGTTTGACGACTTCTCTGATGTCGCACGTGTCCTGAAGATTCTGGTTGGTCCAGTTGCGGACTAGAACATTTTCAGAATTGGTCTTCAGGTGTGAGCCGTGACGCGTAAGCGGCCGGGCGGAGAAATTCCCGAGGCCTTACGGCCAGCGGCTCATCGCTGCACTGCAATCCAACTCTGAAAATGCTCTGACGTCGTATCGGCTTCGACGGCCAAAGTATGACCCGGGATTGCAGACTCTGTGTGCGCACAAGAAAACCCGACTCCCTGAAATGGAAGCCGGGTTTGATGCGTGTGTCGCTGAGCCCGCCAGTGATTCGTTACGTCATGGCTGCGGCTGTTGTCTCCGCCGGAAGCGGATTCACTGCTGCCGCATCATGTGGAGCTGATTCATCATCTGCCCACGGAGCTTTCGAAGCAGCGACGGCAGCTCTGGACAGCGATGTCTGAACTCGCAACTGCAGGTCGAACGTCTCGTCGTGATTCGCATCATCGTCCAATGCGAAAAACTCTCGGAACCAAAGCATCCGCTTCACATGAGCCTGCGGACGGTAAAGGCGTACTTTGACTCCGCGTTCGCGGTAGTCGTAAAGCATTCCGAAAAACCCGCTGGGAATGTACTTCACGGTCGTTAGATCAACGCCAACACTGGGACGTTTTTCCTTGTCGACCATGTGGGCGAGTGTCTCGCGGAGAAGCGCCAGATCGGCACCGTCCCAGATTTCCATGTCTTCCATCACGACGACATGAAAGCCCTCGCGAACATCGATTGAGTGTCGTTTCTTCCGTGCCATGACTGCGATCCCCTCTGTTGTTCATCAGGCTGATGTGACTCCAGGTGGCCTGGACCTCTGCAGACTCGCTGTGAACCACGAGTTGCAAATGGAAGACCGGTTTCACCTGTCGTGCCGCTTCTCGTCGGCCTGCGTCTCCTAAGTGCCTATGGGCCAGTGAGTTGAACTTCACGAATCATCCACGAATGCCCATCGTGCTGTGGAGTTTCGACAACGCTGCTTCGTTACTGGTTCCCCATTGTCAACGAAATTCCGCCGGATATGTCCACCGGCTTTTCCCCTGCTACGTGACAAATACGCTTCTCGCTGGAACGACCTTACACGGAACTGGTTCAAGACAATTGTTTGTTGAATCAATCTCGTGGCGTAAACACGCCGTACTCAACAGACACAACACGTCGCGGTCACTCTTGCAGCAGGCCCGTGAATTTCTGAGCTGTACTCGAACGCACAGTTCATTGATTCATTGTTCCGACATGTTGGTCTAAGAATCTGTGACGGACGTCTCACGCCGCCAGCAGAACGCAGAAAACACGTCGGCGCAACGCCAAAAATAAACGGCCACCGCGCGGTTCTCTAATCCGTCTGAAGTCGGTCACCGAATCACGGTCGTTGCGTCACCATTCCTGCAGTCTTTACGGGGAGTCGTTTCTCAACCGCGATCCCTGGCGTGGTAACACTGCCCCCGCCGATAGTTGCGGAAACCCGCAAACTGCGAGGGCGGCCACTGGCCAATCAAGACGTACCGACGCTGCTTTGATGAATGATGCAGCGGTGCGGCCGAAGCGCATGCGGCAACTCAGGCGACGTAACTTTTGTCACCGTCGTCGCTTAGACGCTGGCCGCACTGGTTGAGAATCTGCGTGGCAAGCTGATTGATGCCATAGCCCGCAGGCAATCTGACGAGTGGCTTCCCGTGAGAATCGCACATTTTCTGCACATCACCGAACGAATGGCTGCTCCAGCGAATCGCCAGAACGACGAGAGCCACATCGGGCCGGGCGATGTGTGATTCGAACGCGGCAATCGACTGGTGTTCTCGAGTAGCGATCCAGTCGACCGTCTTGAGACCGAACGCAGCCTCAATCGCGGCTTTCGCTGCAGGTCGGATTTCCCCGCCGATCAGCACGATGCTGCAACCGCTCAGCAGCCGGGCGACTTCCTGCACTTCGGGTGGTGCATCGCGGCCGATTGGTCTGGAGTCGACGGGGGATTCGCTGGCGATCCAGCGGTCGATCTCGCGCAGTACAAGCTGAAACTCCGGCGGCAGGTCGAGGTCCGGGATCTGATCCACGTACGGCAACAGCGTTTCTCGAACCTCCACATTACTCGGTGGTGTTCCGTCTTCAACAAGCTGAGCAATGGTCGCCACGACACGCTCCCACTCTCCTCGATCGAAGTCATCGTCGCGTTGAGTCAGGCGATTCAGGTGATAGCGTGCCTTGCCCAGTGACTGGGTTTTCTGTTTGACGAGCTTGCTGGATTTGCCCAGCGAATCGCGCAGAGTGCGCGTCTGATCCACCACATCGTCGCACCGCTCGGGATCGGCCGGGTCCGTGATGCGCATGTAGCGGTCGATATAGAAGCGTTCGACGCTGGCGCGGTTCCGCAGCCAGTGGTAGACCATCTGTTGATCCGAGTCCGGGTGCTCTTCCACGCGTGAAACAGCCATCCGCAACGCGGACTGTGCCTCTGCCACAAAGTCGATGGATTTCCGGAACGACTCACGGCAGTCGGCCTGCAGTGTGGCCCGCAATGTCAAAAGAGACTCAGCAAGCGCATCGAAGCAGTCCGCGATCAGCAGAAAATCATCGGCCTGAACGCGGACGTCGCCACGCGACTGGTTCATCCACAGGAAGCAGTGTGGCAGATCTCGAGCCCGCTGAATCACGTCCTGGTCCCCGGGCCGGATTTGCGTGGCGAAGTCGTCACCATCTCTCTGTCGTTCGTCCCGCTCGACAGCCCACCGGGCACCCTCCGCCTTCAAACGCGCACGTTCAATGATGAGGTCCAGGTCGTCGTCAGTGACGTCTGAGTATCGGGGTTTGGTCGCACGCGGTTCCAGGTTCGACTCAGAACGCGTTGCCGCGGACTCGCCACCGATCCGGAGCGTTGCGATCTGGCTTGCGTCGGCAGGGACCAGGTCGTGATTGCTCGCATCGCGGACCACGACCTGCGCTGGCTCAGTCTGTACTGATGCCGATGGCGAATCTGTGACTGCGACAACCGTTCCAGGCGGTGATTTTTCCGGAACACTCTGTGACGTCGTCGGCTGACTCGTTGCGGCGGCCAGTCCATGGGCAACTAAATGGATCGCGTTACGTATCGACGGATGATCGCGAGTCAGTTCGTCAATCTCTGACGCTATGGACGCAAACGCACGGCCGAGTGCGTCGGCCAGTTCATCTGTGCGAAAGTCCGATTCCGCGGGAGAAACCTGCTCGGGACTTTCGTCTACGGCAGTGGTGGTGGTGTCGCTCATCCCTGAGTCCTTTCCGCCCCATCATGGGGCTTCGAATAATTCAAAACGCATCACAAAACTGCAGCACGATCCTCGTCGAGGTCGCTGGCGGACGACATCGAGACCGACTCCGGCAGATCAATGGTCCGGAATCGGTTCATCCCGACGAGTTCCGCCGTCGCATGCTCGTCCGTCCCAGCCGACTCTTCAATGACGAGCGGCAGAGTGACCGAAAACGTACTCCCTTTACCAAACTCACTCTCAAGACGTACCTCGCCGCCCAGCAGTCGACTGAGTTCTTTGACGATGGACAGACCCAGTCCGGTGCCTTCGTATTTTCTTGTCAGCGTGCTTTGCTCGCCGGGGACTCCCTTGCCCTGGCGGAATTTTTCGAAGATTCGCTCCTGTTCGTCGAGAGGAATTCCGATTCCGTTGTCTTCAACCGTCAGGACAAGCCGGTTGTCCCGGTGCTGAGCTTCCGCCCGAACGCGTCCGCCCTCCGGCGTGAACTTGATCGCGTTCGACAGCAGGTTGTTGAGAATCTGCTGCATTTTACCGGGATCCTGGAACAGCGTGGGGATTTCCGGCTCGACCGAAGCGGTCAGTGCAATGTTGCGCCGCTCGGCCAGAGTCATCAGCGTACTGACCTGTTGCTCGACAAGATCGCCAATCTGGAAATCCATCGGGTGCGTGTCCATCCGGCCGCTTTCGATCTTCGCCAGATCGAGCACGTCGTTGATCAGTGCCATCAGACTCTTGCCGGATGTCTGGATGTTGGTGGCATAGCGTTTCTGGCGATCGTTCAGATTGTCGGCTTCAGACAGCACCTCGCTGAATCCCAGGATGCTGTTCAGCGGCGTGCGCAGCTCATGACTCATCGTGGCCAGAAAATCGTTCTTCACATCGTTCATTTCGTAGAGCTGCAGATTGACGCTGGCCAGTTCGTCGACTTTCGCGTCCAGGTCCGCGTTCACTTCGCTCAGCTCTTCCTGCACGGTGACCAGGTGCCGCAGCATGCGATTGAACGCGTGACTGAGTTCCTCAAATTCGTCGCCCGTCCGGATGTCGGCCCGCATGTCGAGGTTTCCGTGAGCGATCGCATCGCTGACCTGTTTCAGGTGCAGCACAGGCTTCGTGATGACGTACCGCACCACGAGATAAATGGCCAGAATCGCCAGAACCACCTTGACCAGTTCGGCGGTGATGACGAAGGCGTTCGCGCTGTGCAACGGTGACTCGACGGCATCGAGTGGCAGAGTGATGCGTGCCATGCCAATCAGGTCGCCCTCTGCGATCGCGACGCGGTCTTCGTCACTGCCGCGGGATTTGTGGTGGTGGCATTCGACGCAGGACTTTGCGGCCTTGATCGCGCCGAAGTAGTGATATGCGTTGGTTTCGGCGTCGGTAATGACGTGCTCTTCCTTGCCGCCACGCAGTTCCTGCAGCGCCTGATTTGCGAAGATGGGCACCATTGATCGATCTTCGCCAACGGCATCCGACGGATTCGCGTCGACCATCTCGAATTTAAAGTCCCGCAGATTCTCCGGCTGCAACTCGGACGGAATCTCCTCGATCTGTTTGAAGATCAACTGAAACGGATTGAACGCGTCTGCGTCCTGATTGTCCCGAGCAACGCCATCTGGCACGTCTGCCTCAGGTTCAAACGTCCGCTTGAGCCGCGTTCCCCATTCCCAGTGCTTCTGCTGAATCATCGGCGCCATCAGCAGCTTGGCCGTCGTGCGGTTTTGCTCGTCAATGAGCGAGTCCGTCTGCCACCAGTACAGGCCGAAAGTGGCGACGGCCAGAAGGCTAAGTCCGACCCCGAACAGCGAGAGGCATTTCACCTCGAAGTTCGTTTCACCGATAATGCGTTTCAGCGTTCGGTAAGACATCGGCGGGTCCTGATGACAACGGCTGCGACTGGTTCGCATTCATAATAGCTGAACTCGCTTGTAGTAACCGCACTTGTGCGGTTCGGCTCGACAGCTTCGCGGGCAGGGCGTATCCGAGCCCATGCTCAACGCAACGCAACGCGACACCCAGCCGGATAAATCCGGCTACTACGAACGGGGCGACTGGACACTTCGAAGGTGGCCCCGCAGAATAGCGTCACTTACCTCGTCCAGACCCCGGCACGCAGAGGATCGCAACATGCTGGAAATCACAGGAAACGGCACGAGTCACACCTGCGACGGAGTGTCCCGCCGCGACTTTCTGCAGGTGGGTTCACTGGGGGCCGCCGGCTACTCGATGGCCCAGCACGCTCAGGCCGAGCAGCAGGGGTTGGTGTCGAGCGATTCGAACGAACGCTCCGTAATCATGATCTTCAATCTCGGAGCCCCTTCCCAGGTCGACACGTGGGATATGAAACCGGAGGCGCCGGCCGAAATCCGCGGTCCGTTCAAACCGATCGCGACTCGTGGGGAAGGCGTCGAGATCTCGGAGATCTTCCCCGGACACGCGGAAATCGGAGACAAGGTGTCGTACGTTCGGTCGTGCTATCACACCAGCGCCGCCGTTCACGACGCGGGCTGGCAGATGATGCAGACCGGTCGCCGGTTTCAGGGTGGAGTCAACACGCCACACGCAGGAGCCGTCGCCAGTTATCTGCAGGGTCGACGCACCGACCTGCCGCCGTTTGTCGTTCTACCCGAACGAATGGGACGTGGCGGCGGAAATCTACCCAACGGTCAGGCTGGTGGATTCCTGGGCAAGTCCCACGACCCATTCGTACTCAACGCCGACCCGTCCAAAGCCAACTTCGAGGTCCCGGACCTGTTGCCTCCCGCCGAGATCGGCAGTGCCCGACTCTCACGCCGCCGCAAACTCCGCGATCTGGTCGACGACACGGTCCAGAGCTTCGAGGCGAGCGACAATGCAAAACTCCTCGACAGTAATTTCGAAACGGCCTACCGGCTGATGACCAGCGCTCAGGCGCGCGAAGCATTCGACCTGTCGAAAGAGCCTGCGGCGGTCCGCGACCGATACGGCCGATCGCGATTCGGTCAGTCCTGTCTGCTGGCCCGTCGCCTGATCGAGTCGGGTGTGCGGTTCGTCACGATCAACACGTTCCTGACTGTCTTCGACGAAATTACGTGGGACATCCACGGCTCGAAGCCGTTCACGTCAATCGAGGGCATGAAGAACATCGTGGCTCCGATGTACGACCGAGCCTACTCAGCACTGGTTTCCGATCTGTCCGACCGCGGACTGCTGGACAAGACACTGGTCTGTAACCTGCAGGAGTTTGGCCGCACGCCGCGAGTCAATCCGGCCGGCGGGCGAGACCATTGGCCGCAGTGTTTTACGACGTACTACGCAGGTGGAGGAGTCCGCGGAGGGCAGACCGTCGGCCGGAGCGATCCGATCGGTGGCGTTCCAGCGGAGCGACCGACCGATCCTGGCGACGTTGTCGCGACGATCTTTCACAGCCTCGGTTACAACCTCGAAGCTCACCTGCCCGGTCCGGCCGGACGCCCATTCCCGCTGGTCGACTTCGGCAAGCAACCGGTGAAAGAACTATTTGCGTAACGCGGGCGCGCAGGTTTTGAAGTTGCACACTTCAGTCCCGAAGGGACGTGGGCAAATAGCCCGGGGTTGAAACCCTCACCCTTACACACAAGTTGAGTGAGGGCGGCCCGAGGATGCGGAGAGTTCATTGAATGTTGTCCAGGCGAGGCTGAAGTCGAAGACTCGACGCAGGCCTCGCCACATCACTTCGGTGCCCG
>Ga0209402_10001168_pt1 | contig 29415 bp, 29 predicted proteins | sample ArcticOcean_MG_C_3_FD_187437 | JGI IMG/M metagenome (GOLD analysis project Ga0209402, IMG submission 187437) | Marine microbial communities from western Arctic Ocean - ArcticOcean_MG_CB8_126 (SPAdes) (version 2) | ecosystem: Environmental > Aquatic > Marine > Oceanic | place: Arctic Ocean... | reverse complement strand
CACCAATGGAATTAGGAATCTACGCATGATTCACCTGCATGTCCCAGTTAGCAATACTTAATCTTGCTTAACTCTAAAGACCGCTGCATCCGGAGTCAAGGCGGGCGAATTTAACAGTAACTGGACGCCGAGTCAATTTAATCGGTATTTCAGTTTGAGTAAATAGTAATTGGCGGGTCTGAAGTGGGGCCTATGTTTGTAGGATCGGCCAGCTAGTCTTTTTACGAGACCAACCGGCCATCCAACTTATTGAACGATTGGTTGGGCTAGGATCCAAAGACTGATTAGAGTGTAAACCACCATCAGAGTGAGCATGGGGTATTGGCTCTTTAAGACCATTGCCCGATCGCTGAACGTACGAATGGCCACTAGGTGGGCCAGGTATACGGCTAACATATGCCCCAATACGATCAATCCTACGGATAAGAACCAAAGGATGCGGGCGTTAATGATTGCGATATTTATCGAGTAATCAACCGTCCCCAAAATATTCCACCCTGAGCCGAAGGGGTCAGAAGCCAATGGGACAATCAACTGGCCCTGTATGAGGAGCAGGGTTATGAAGTGGGCGATATTGTAGGCCAGGGCAATGGGGATTAATGAATACCCAAATATCCGGGCCATTTCCAACGTGCTTACTTCGCCCTCGACTGAGATTGCCATGAGCTTGGAAAAGAACAGATAGACCAGGAAGAAACCCAACGGAAACAAGATCACTCCCATGGTGTCAGCTAGTACCAGGCTGTTAAAGACCTCACTTCCGCCATTCCCAAACGTATCTAGGATGAAGGTCTGGAACTCGGCCCACGCTGGGGTAGCGCTAAACCCATCAAAAGTTACCGTGGCCAGCATCAAGACCACCAGCGCTAGAATGTCGTTGGTGACCTTTTCGTTCCGGCCTAGTCCGATAGCGAATGGTTTTAGGTTTAGCTCTCGGTCGGAAGACCTCTGAAAGCACTCGTAGCAATCGATGCATTCCCCGGAGAGGTTCCGGCAATCCACTGAGCATACCGGGCATGAATCTTGGCTCCTGACGCGGATTTCCGTGACTGAGAAGCGAGACAACACCCCAAATACGACGGAGAACGCTTCGCCATGGCGTAGCCATTGGTACCTGCCGAATATAAACATCCCACCCAGAGTGATTATCGAGTAGACGACTGCCATTGTTGCGATCTGGGACGGAATATCACCCTTGGTATAGGCGTCTTGAATCCAAGTGTAGAGGACGAACAACATCAAAGCCGGCCAGATGCCAAATTTGGCTGGGTAATTCCGGCTCAGCGATAAGCTTCGACCGGGGCGGACGATTTGGTAAAACCACTCTGCCCAGCCAAAAATTATTTTCCAGGGGTTGACCAAAGCCCAAATATTGCCGATCAAGGCGATGAAAATGGACATACCCACCCACCAAATGATCCAGACAAAGGTGGGGCTGAAATTGAGCAACGACTCCGATTCTCCGGCGTACCCAGTCGCGATCACCAGTCCAAGCAGCAACACCGAGAACAGTTTGATTGGAGTCAGCAGAATGGGAGACGTGAGAGTCGCTTGAGACCAACGGGTGCCAAGTAGATTAAATCGCCTATATGACGATTCCCCGCTCGCCTTAACGAATACGCTGATAAAAAGGAATGAAAGAGCCACCGCGAAGCCTGCGCCAATTAGGAAATACCCCAGCGGAACCGGTAACTCTGTACGCTCACCGAATCCATGGGCGTAGGCTGGCCAGACCATCAGACTCCCCGCTGCGGCCACAGCGGGGAGGATAATCTTCAAATTTTTCATGTTGGCACTGCAGCCAAGGCTTCAGGCTTTAGCCGTTACCTCGGTTGCACCTCTACGAATCCGATTTCAATCTCTTCCTCTTCGCCATCGTGTTCGTCTTCGCCCATATTCTTATCCATGTCTTTGTCTATGCCCCCGTTGGCGTCCATGACCATGTCAGCGTGGAGGCCACTGATAACGGTTTGAGGAACGGAACTGTTATTTGTCCATGTAATTACTGTGCCTGGTTCAACGTGAATTTCGTGGGGAGTGGCAGCTTGGTCAGTGTATTCGATGGCAACAGCGTCAATCTGGCTCTCATCCTTGGAGACGATTATGTTTCCGTTCAACGCTGGCCGGAGATGGCTGTGGAAAGGGATGGTCTCACCGGCTTGATGGTGTTCAATCTCGTAGCTGAAGGTTGCGCCAGGGGCTAGCTCGTGGGATTTGAAGATGCCGCCATGGCCATCTTCGTCGTGCTTGCCTTCATCGTGCTCACCCTCACCTACGGGGTGATAAGTGATTTTGAATCGACCGGTTGCTTCGGCTACAAAATAAAAGTCCGTCTGAATGTTGGCTTCAATTTCAGCTTCGATATCGTAGGTGTGTAGGTGGAATTCTCCGCCTTCATCAGCGTTAATCTTGAGTGTAACCATGTCGCCCTGTTGGACCTTGATGGTTTCGGGGCTCATTTCCCGAGCCTCGATGTTAACTGGAATATCCAGTCCTTCCGGGTCGCTGCCGCCACAGGCTGCCGCAGCCACCATGGCAAATAGACTCATACCAATAACCATGCCGATGAGCTTTGGTTTCCTGATATTCAAAAGTTACTCCGTTTTTTAGGTTGATTGTCTACGCCGTTGTATCTGTGACCAAGCCACTGCGGATACAGACACTACTACGGCGATAACGATCACGTATAGCAGATTAAATCCCCCTGACTCCGTGACTTGGAGAGGCACAACTAAAGTGGCTTCGCCCAAGGCGCTCGTAGTCTCCAATGTCATGCTCCAGGTACCTAGGTCGGTTATTGACAGGTCAGCGCTATAAACCTGGGGGTTCAAGGGTTCGTTAGCCGCTTCTACCGGTCCGGCGATCATTCCCGGACCAGGACCGGTTGCCATCACTGTTATCCGACCGTCGGTGATGGCTTCATCTCCCTCTGCAGCTTGGATGAGTACGCTCAGGTGTAGGTTTCCAATTTTGGGACTGCCTGGAATTATTCCTACCCTGAAGAGGTATGGCCCCTCTTGCACGTCGTCAACAATGACACGAGTTGTTCCATGCGCCGATGCTTGGTCAGACCAAAGAGGTGAGGCCACAGCGGCGGATATCAGCAACATAATGCCTATGAGTGTCCATATTCTTGTTGCCACGTGATTTATTCTCCAAATAGCTATTGTTGGCAGCGCGACTTGAACGAATCATCAGGAGATAGGCAGATGCACTTAGTTCGAGGCGCGTTTCCGTTCAATAGTGAGGACTGATCGGGAAAACGAATGGCGTGAGGAGTTGGGGACTACGCTAGAGGCGGTCTGGCGGGGGGCGCGGGACTGTTTTCAGATAAGATGCTCCCCCGGGCTGCGATAGCAAATGAGAGCATTTCGTTACTGTGCGTAGTGTAGGTTAAGCCGTCGCCGATAAAAGCGGTGAAGGAAACTGAGCCGGATTCGCCGAACAGGTCGTTGGATGTTTGGTATATGACTCCATCGCCTTCAGACTCTTGCTCGCCAAACCCAGTGTGGGAATGGGTTTGCTCAAAGGGGTGTAGGTCTGGATGGCCCTGGCTGGACGCGGAGGCGGTTAAGAACAAGTGGGAGTGGTCATGTTGACGCTCAGCATAGTGATGATCGAACGTCGGCACTATAAAAACCAATAGCAATGCGACAACAAGGCCTACTAAAAGACCTCTTAAAGCTAGACTGTCAGAGCCTGAACTTGTTGCGTGATGTGTCTGAAAAAACTGCATTAGTTCGATTATAGCGCAACCCTTCAGTAAACACGGAGGGCCAAACGGCACGTCAGTTTTAGGGATGAGGTATTGAACACTCAGCCCGGCCGTGGATCAGCAGGCGTCAGCTCAAACCTGCGTCATCACTCCGGTAGAGAAAATAGCCGTCACTCTCGGCGTAGACCACGTTTGGGTGCGACGGCGAGAAAACTATTTCCCGAATCGTAATAGGAGTCGTGAGCACGACTTTCATGGATGACAGACCGTCCGTTGACCGGCGGATGTTACCCGGAGAGCCAAAGATGACTAGGTTTGAATCAGCCGGTGACACGGCGATCGGGCCGTTTACTTGCAGAATGGGGCCTTGGCTCCAGTTCACGCCTGCATCTCTGGAGACCCAGCTCGAATAATTGTCGCTTTCGTTGACATATATAGTGTTCCCGTCTGACGACAGACCGAAGGTTGCGACGTCTATCGTCCTAAGATTAGGCGCAAATAACTCCCAGGTAACGCCCATGTCTCTGCTGCGCAGGAGGCCTAGATTTTGGCTGGTGTCACTGTGATTGGCGCCAAAGGTGATCAGTTGCGGCTGGCTGCCGGTGGTCATGTGCATGATTACGAACCCGTTGCGCTCGTCATCAGGGCCAATGGTCACCCTGGTCCAGTTTTGGCCAGCTTCCTCAGTGCGAAAGATACCGCCCGGGTAATACCGGCTAGCACCCGATCCGGTAAACGACGGGAACCCACCCTCTATACCCACAACGGCCACGTCTGGATTCGACGGGCTGATACGGACCGACACAACCCTGGAGTTCACAAATCCGCAATTGAGCTGAATCCAGTTTTGGCCGCCGTCGGAGATTCGGTACAGGCCGTTCTCCATATCTGGGCCAAAGGCGGGCCCGGGGGAGCCCAGAGTAGCAGCCATAATGATGTCTGGGTTGTTGGTGGCAAGATCAATGTCTCAGATCTCCGGATAACCCCACTCTTTGGAGTAGAGTACCAGCCCGGAGCCGAGTCCAGGTATTACCACCGTCTCGGCTCAACATGAAACCGTTGCGCTCCGTGCCTAGAAGAAAAGTGTCCGGGTCTGATGGGTGAACAGTCAACGAGCGGAAAACACGGTCGCCGTCGGCTGGCTCGTCAGGCACGGCAGGGCCGGATACTATGGGCGCAGGGTAAGAGACACGGCAGGCGTCCACAGCGGGTGTTGGTGGTGGCGCAGTGGTTGGCCCCGGTTCTGGCGTCGATCCTGCCTTCGGCCCAGCCTGTGTCGCAGCCGGTCTGGCGGTTGGTGTTGGAACACTGAGCGTCGGCCCCGATATAGGTACAGGAACAGGCGTGGTAAAGGCCCTGTTGGGAGTGTTAGTTGGGAATAACTGTGGCGTCTGTGGGATGGGTGAGTCTGAGGGAGATGGGGTTAGCAGCACAGAAGTTGCTGCTGCCGCAGTGCTGCTAACAGCGGCTCTGGTGGGACGTTCTGTGGGAACCGACGTCGTAGTCTCAGACTGGCAAGCAGTCAGGATCACAAAGACAAACATCAGAGCTGGTAGCCAGAATCTTTTTCCACGCATACCCACATTGTCGAATCATCTTTGGCTTCAAGCAATGTCATAAATAAATCAAAGCCCCTGGCCTAGGCCAGGGGCTTTTGTTGTTGCCTAATTATTCAGGTGGCAGGGTTTACTTTTTACCACCCTTTGGTTCTTTTGGTTCTTTTCATTCGCCGAAGAGATTCGTAAACAAGCACGCCCCTTGGAGCCAAGAGAAACGGTCCCTGATTAAATCAGGGACCGTTTCCTGTTTGGATTACAGGACTAAAGGGGCAACGTCTGAAGAGAAGCTACACTTTTGTTGACGATTCAACGATCTGGCAAGTTTTACAACATTTTGGCTTAATCGGCGAGTATTTTCCATTGAATCAAACCCGCGCCTTCTGATTAACTATAAATACAAGAAGTGAAATTCAGAAGAAGTAGGTGGTATGAGTGCTTAACAACGCCCTCCAGGAAGAAAAAAGCTCACTGGAGGAGATGATTACCAAACTTCAACCAATTGTTGACGAATTTGTGAAAGTGGAGCTTCGGCTCCAGCATATTAATGCCCTGCTGGGCATTTCACCATCAGAAAACGGGGGCGGTGACCGAACAAGAATCAACTGGGCTAAGCTTTGTCGTGAAAACGGGTTACCCATCCGCGGCGACTCCGGTCACCGGGTCCTAAAGCGTCTTAAACCTCAAATCCATGACGTGATCCAACACGATTGTGAGCTTTAATACGGAGACCTCCAGGCTACTAAAACGGACAGGTAAAAGCCTGGATTAGCGCCAGTTAAAAACGTCAATAATCAATAGAAAGGCCCCTGATATTCAGGGACCTTTTGCTATTCGTTAAGGTGGTGCCGGGAGAGGGACTCGAACCCACACATCCGTTAAGATAGCGGATTTTAAGTCCGCCGCGTCTGCCATTCCGCCATCCCGGCTTTGTAAGCTGGGGTTACACCGGCTTAACTTCTGAGGTGCTTGGGCATTAAAGAGATACCCGAGGTAAATACAAGGATAAGTTCTGGAGAAGATGATCTTGAGAAGTGCCAGCCACGAGCCCCAGGATTTTTACGAGTGATGCCTGAAAGGCCAGTTGGAGATTAACTTTCGGGGGTTAAAAATGGAGGCGACGGGCGGATTCGAACCGCCGAATAGAGGTTTTGCAGACCTCCGCCTTAACCACTTGGCTACGTCGCCCCGTTATGCTGTACAGCTAGACTGTCTAACCTGCAGGCAGGAAATACACCGAGATAGGCTATCGAGTAATGGTGCCGAGGGTGGGATTTGAACCCACACAGGCTTACGCCCACGGCCCCCTCAAGACCGCGTGTCTACCAGTTCCACCACCTCGGCCCAGCCGTGCGCGCCGGTATTGTATCACCTCTTAGGCAGGGCGGCACCTGTTTTTAAGCCTGAGACCTAAGATGCTCTGAGTCGTCGAACATCCTTACAATCCAACGCCTATAATGTTTCCATGTCTTGGCAGTCTGAAAGCAAGCAGGTTAGCCTCAAGGTCTTTGATAACGAGCCTACGGTCCGCATGGCCGAGCAACGGCTCAATCAAGAGGGTATTCCGTGTTTGGTCCGGTGTTTGCGCGGCGGCCCCGGTCTTTGGGGGACTGCCTTCAACCTTCCCCACGACCTCTTGGTTTTTGAGGGTGACGAGCTGCAGGCACGGGATATCTTAGAAATACCGCCACAAGAGATCTCAGAGCGAGAACACGAACAGGATGTAAGTCCCAGCAGTTCTGTCATGCCCCAATGGATGGTCACCTTGACCATATTCTCCTTGGTGGCGTTTATCGCACTGACCGTGGTGATTGCGAATCGGGCGATTCGCTAATGAAATTGCCCGATTACATAGAGGTAGCTAAGAACCGATGTTGAAGATCAGCAGGCGTGAAAAATGCAGAAATTACCTTTAGAGCCCGTTGGTGCCATCACCTTTGACATGTATGGGACGCTGCTGGACCTGGTTGCCAGCTTTGCTGCCGGGTTTGAGGAATTCCTGCAATCAAAGGGCTACCAGGGCAGCGCCGAAGATGTTGTACAGGCGTGGGAAGTGGCCTACCTCCACGAAAGTAACGTGGATACACTCCTGGAACGCCCTCGGACTCCATTTGAGGTTGTTCGTAGACTGACCCTGAGTCAACTGTTCTTCAAACTCAAAATCGACCATACAAAAGATGATATTGAGGAATTGGTCACAACCAAGGCCACGCCGACACTATTTTCGGACGTGAAAGAACACCTGACTCGACTCAAAGGCAAGTTTCAGATGGCAGTTCTCTCCAATGGCGACCTGGAATCGCTGGACCGCGCGATCAGCGGACTGGGCATACCGGTAGACCGGGCAATATCAGCTGAACAGGCCGAGTTTTACAAGCCTCATTCAGGCGTGTACCGACATGCAATTAGCGAGATGGGTCTGCCCAGCGAACAAGTGCTACACGTGGCAGCCCATGCCTGGGATATCCGGGGTGCCCGGTCGGCAGGCATGGCCGGGGCGTATATCAATCGTTATTCCATTCCCTATGTGGACGCAGACGGCTCCCAGGCCGACTTGGAAGTCTCAAATTTGGCCGGTCTGGCTGACCGTCTAACGCAATAACAAGCGCCAATATTCTAAAATTTACTCAACCAAACAGAGTTTGGGTGGTGATGGGGCCAGCACAAGCTGATCCAAACGTGAGGAGATAGCAGTGTCTACCAGGTTGGGCATCGAATTAGCTGTGGAACCGGCGTTTACTGCCAGGGCCTACCGCACTCGAAACATAGTCTGCGGGCAATACGCATCATGGGCCGCTGAGATGCATATGCTGCGCATGAGCGTCATTAGCTATTTCCCGTGTTCAGACTCGGTGGTAGACCTCTTGGCCCACGGGGTTGGTCGCTTGGCTGAAGACAGCCGCAATCGCAGTCCCAGGTTTTCCATCAACTGCCTAGGTGTGGCCAATGGACGAAATGGCAACGGCAGCGGCGAGAACGGCGAAAACAACAACCTCTATCTGGATTTCAAGCAGAACGACATCAACCATCCGGTGGCCGTCCTGCACCGCGAAGCCGCCGCGATGATCGAAGAATTGCCCGGCGCGAGCCTCCCTACTGTCGATAGCCCATTTCACCCCAAGATAAACCTGATGGAGTATGCCAACCTGCCACCCACGGTAATGGCCGACGCCGCAGACTTTGCCAAGGGCGTTGCGATAGACGTGGGGGTGCCGGTGGTCGCCCGCGCCTGGAGATTGGTCCTGCTGCGTTATCTCTCGGATGCCGCCGGTGATGACTGGAGTCACGGCAGTTGGTCGTCGGATGTGCGTTGGGAGTATCTCTCTAGCTACGTTTTATAAGGCCAATCCCGTTCGTGAACGAGGACTAAGGTGATTTCTTAAATCCAGCCTGGCAGCGGAACTTACCCTGGGTTATCATGCTCTCAACTGACAAAACCCGCCCAAACGGGCCCGGTTTCCCCTTGGGTGGACCCGTTTTATAAAAAGGAGACCAGCTAATGAAGACCACCACCAAACTGCGCCAATTACTTAAATCAGATAGTTTGATTGTCGCTCCGTTCATACTCAATGCCTTCCACGCTAAAATCGCCGAGTCCGTTGGGCTAAACGCCGTTTATATGACTGGCTCTGGCACCTCAGCCGAGCGTGGATTCCCGGATGTGGGTCTGCTGACCATGACTGAGATGGTTTCCAATGCCAAGTACATCGCCGGTGCAGTAGATATCCCAGTCATCTGCGACGCGGACACGGGCTATGGAAACCCGCTGAACGTACAACGGACCATCCGCGAGTACGAGGCCGCCGGCGTGGCTGGCGTCCACATTGAAGACCAGTTGTTCCCCAAGAAGTGCGGGTTCTTCGCCGGCAAACAAGTGATCCCCCAGGAAGAAGCCGTTCAAAAGATCAAGGCTGCGCTAGACGCACGAGTCGATCCCGATTTTGTGATTATCGCCCGCTGTGACGCCTATGCAGTCACCGGTTGGGAAGACACCATTGAGCGCTGTAACGCCTACATGGAGGCTGGCGCCGACCTGGTGTTTGTGGATGGCATCAAGAGCCAAGAGGACATAGCTAATTACGCCCGAGACATGGCAGACCTGCCTCGGATGTACAACGGAGACCTGGCCAACACCAAGCAAATGGATGATCTGGGCTACAAGATTATGATTTGTGGCAGCACCATTTGGCTGATCTACAAGCAGTTAAAAGATGCCTTCACTGAGCTAATGGAAGAAGGTGCAGTGAATCCGGAACGATTTGGCACTCGTTGGGACGTGGCCGGACTGATGGGCTTGGACGCCGTCTACGAGCTAGAACAGAAATATGGAGTGTCCGAAGTCCCAGTGGTTTAGCGTCCCGTACTCGGTCAACCACCCGTGCCCGCTCATCCTGAGCTTGTCGAAGGACCAATTATTGGTCAAAGTCGAAAATGGATGGTTCGACAAGCTCACCACGAGCGGGTTTTAGCGTGCAATGTCCTCTAGCCCAACCACCGTCTTTCCAGCGAAAGCTGGAATCCATGGACTTTGCCACAGCCACGTTCATAAACGGCAGCATTCTGGTTTCCTGCCTGCGCAGGAATGATGGGTGAAACCAGACATCAAATATCCCCGAGTAAACCCCTACTCAGGAATCAGTGTCATCACTTCGCGGGAGAACCGCTCCATGTTCTCTTGGAGCTCCAGCACCGTGCCGCCCTGGAAGTTGATTATGAAGTTGGAAACGCCCAAGTCCTGATACTGTCTCAGGTCTGACGCTATCTGTTCGGGATTCCCTTGCATCCAGGCACGCGAACTGCCAGCTGCATCATTGAAAACAACGCCCGTGCTGAATGTCAGGGACACTGCATCCTCCGGTCGTCCAGCTTCCACAGTCAGCTTACGCAGGCGGGCAATCTTCCCGGACAGCTCTTCAGGCTCCAGGATCGCGGGCGGTCGCAGGCCGATTGGCATCCAACCATCACCGTATCTGGCGGCTCTGCGCACAGCCGGACCGCTGTGTCCGCCAATCCAGATGGGCGGATGGGGTTTCTGAACTGGCTTGGGCTCAAAGCCGGTATCTGAGATCTGGTAGTATTTGCCGTCGAAGGATGCGTCTTCCTTGGTCCAGAGTTCCTTGTAAATCTGCAGGTACTCGTCGGTGACGGCGCCGCGCTCCTTGTAGGTGTCCAGTCCCATGGCCTTAAATTCCTCTTCCATCCAGCCCACTCCCGCGCCCAGGATCAAACGGCCACCTGACAACACATCGAGGGTGGAGAGAATCTTGGCGGTGAGCACAGGGTTGCGGTAGGGAATGATCAAAACGTGTGTGCCCAGGCGGATTCTTTGGGTACAGCCGGCAATGAAGTTCAGGGCCGCTAATGGTTCGTAATACGGCTCGTCAGGCTTGAAAGTGGCTACGCCATCGGCGGCGTAAGGGTAGAAAGAGTCCACCTTCTTGGGCAGGATGATGTGATCGCTGACCCACACGTGATCGTAGCCAAGGTCCTCGGCTCGTTGGGCCACGGTGCGAAGTTGCTCCGGACCGGCCATCTCGCCTCGGCTGGGTAGTGAAGTGCCAAAAGTAACTGGCATGAAATTCCTCTCTTAGTGTTTGGCTCGTGTGTCATATTAGTGGTTTGAGGTGTCTGATTTCTATGGGCTACTCGGTTTTCTTGTCGATGGCGTCTTTCTGGGCAACGAATGTCCCTGCTATGTAGTCGTGCAGACCGCGTCTGTCAGTGTCGCGTATCACCCACAGGTAACCCATCAACAGCAAAATCCCGGCGACGTAGCCGGCCACGAAGAAAATGATCGAGTAAGTACCGGCCAATAGCAGAATGCCCGGCGCGGTTTTGATGACCACCTCTCGCAGCACGATGCGTTTTAATTCCGGAATGTTCCCCTGATCGTCCACCACCATGATTCTCAGGAGTATTTTCCCTGGGGTTTGGCCTCGCTGGTAGGTGAAACCCACATAGTAGGGGATGGTCACAAAAAGGCCCAAGGCGGGCATTTCAAAAATCTCAAAGAGGGCCGCGCCAACCAAGAAAAGAATAATGTTATCGACGATAAACGCGCCCAGACGAGGCAAAAACCCGGCGTATTTTCCGTCTGCTCCAGAGCTCGCTTGGCCGGTTCCGCAATTGGGGCAATAGTCCACGCCGCGCCGGATGCGCGCCCCACATTGGGAGCATGGAACGACCACGGCTGGCCTGGCCCAAGGCCCATTTGGTCTGTCGGAAATGGACGACTGCTCCCCGTCTGTCTGTTCGGTTGGCGGGCATAGCGAGCAGGACCGCGTTGTTGGATAGAAGTGTTCCTGGCACAGAGGGGAAACACCGCATTTGGTGCAGTGCAGGGCCGCTTCTTTGGCGACTGGTACACCGCAGGCGCGGCAATAGGGAACGTAGTCTCCAATGGAGCTTAATGGGTCTGCATCAGCCTCGACGAACGTTCGACATTGCGCGCACGTCGCAGAACCAGGCACCACTTCTGTTCCGCAGTTGCCGCAGAATTGTTTTTCAGTTGATTCGCTAGAGTCTGATTCCGCCATCGGTCGTCCTGCAAAGCATTTTCTAGCCTCTTATGGATGCACCGTGCAGGCCATTAAAAGAGACTAATACACAGACTACTACGAATCGGATTTTTCGGATGCATCACGGCAGGCTAGGTACGACAGCTATCGAGACAGAACTGGCGCGGTTGTACCGCCTGATTGGGGTATGCTAGTCTGAGAATCTAAAAAGTTTTTGGGAGCAGTTCTTGGTATGCCGGAAAAAGTAGTCGTAGCCATGAGCGGAGGGGTGGATTCCTCTGTTGCCGCTCTGCTGTTGCAACAGCAGGGTTACGACGTTGTGGGCGTGACCATGAAGCTCTACAACCTGGACGGCGAGGACCTGCCGCCGAATTACCAGGGGTGCTGCACACTAGACGACGTTGAAGACGCTCGATCTGTGTGCCGACGCCTAGGAATTCCCCACTATGTACTGAACACGCAGCGGGAGTTCCAGTCTCAGGTGGTGGATTATTTCACCTCTGAGTACCAACTAGGGCGGACGCCTCACCCGTGCATCGCCTGCAACGACAAGATCAAGTTCAGCCACCTGATGGAACGCGCGGCCGTTTTGAAGGCCAATTACGTTGCCACCGGTCATTACGCCCAGCTTGAACGCACAAAGAACGGCGTGGTGCTCAAAAAAGCTGTGGACGCTTCCAAAGACCAGTCTTACGTTCTGTTTGGCATGGGGCAAGATCAGTTGCGGCATACGCTCATGCCAGTGGGCGCCTATCCCAAGAGCGAAATCAGACAGATGGCCGAAGACGCCGGACTATTGATGGTTGCGGCCAAGGCGGACAGCCAAGACATTTGCTTCATCCCCTCAGGAGACTATAAGTCGTTTCTGAAAAAGCGTGTGACCACGATGCCAGGTGACATCGTTGAACTTGATGGCACGGTGGTTGGGCAGCATGAGGGGATCGAGTTTTTCACGATTGGCCAGAGGCGCGGACTGGGCGCGGCCGAGGGCGAACCCAGGTATGTGATTCGCATTGAACCGGAGTCTCGCCGAGTGGTCATCGGGCCGGAAGCAGCCCTGATGCGGGACCAGATGCGCGTGTCAGCCGTAAATTACCCCCTGGGAGTCGCACCTGATGGCCCAGTGGACGTGAACGTAAAAATTCGCTATAAGTCGAGTGAGGCCGCCGCGGTGCTGCACCCCAAAGGCGACGGCGCAGTAATTCGGTTTATCCGACCCCAGAGGTCGGTCACGCCTGGACAGGCTGCGGTATTCTTTCAGGGTGATGTGCTGTTGGGTGGTGGGACGATTGAACCCGGAGTCGACTCCGGCGTGCCAGAGGACCAGCCCGCGGCCACTACCTAGCATCTAGCGAGGTGGCCAATGCCGGACCTTTCCCTGGAATTTGGCGCTCATAGGCGTGGTATTCAATTTGTTGCCGGGGTGGATGAGGCGGGACGTGGCCCTTTGGCGGGACCAGTGGTTGCTGCCGCAGTGATTTTCCCCCCAGACCTTACTGGAAACGAGCCCTGGCTCCAATTTCTGGACGACTCCAAAAAACTGTCTCACACCAGAAGAGAACGCGCCGTGGAAATCGTCCGCGAGCATGCTTTGGCGGTTGGCGTCGGTATGGTCGGGCCGGAAGAAATCGACCAGATGGGCATCGGCCACGCTTCTTTGGCGGCCATGCTCCGGGCGGTAGGGCAGCTTGAGATTAACCCAGGGCATCTGCTGCTGGATTTTATCCACGTCCGAGAGTGCGTCTACACGTACGAGACCATCGTCAAAGGCGACAGCAAGAGCTATTCCATTGCCGCAGCGTCAAACGTGGCCAAGATTACTAGAGACCAGTTGATGGTCGAGGCTGAAGAAACCTACCCTGGCTATAACTTTGCCAAGCACAAGGGTTATCCCACCAAGGCCCATTTTGAGCGCCTGAACGCGCTTGGTCCCTGTCCCATCCACCGCCGGTCATTTGCCCCGGTGGCCCAAGCAAGAATGCAGTTCTCCGGTCAGAGTTAGAAGTGGCTGCGCCTAGAGAACGCTTGGGCCAATGGGGAGAACAACAAGCCCAACGATTTCTTGAAAACAAGGGCTACGCAGTGACAACCATCAACTACCGCAGTCGGTGGGGCCAAGTCGATATCGTGGCTCAAGAGGGGTCGGAAGTAGTTTTTGTGGACAGTCAACACGCGCCGGGGGACGGCGTTGGGCACTCCGGAGGAATCAGTAACTGCGACAAAGGCGAAGCGTTTAATCGCGACTGCGCAAGATTACCCGCAGGAAAATGACCTGGAACAAGCGCCGTGGCGGATCGACGTGGTGAGTATCCATCTGGATAATTCGGGGAAGCTACTGGAGGTAAACGACATCCAGATTGCAGTGGGGGAGGAGGGGTAGCCTTAGGCGTGCCAGAAGCGTTAGTGGGCTAAAATGGCACTCCGCCAACGCGGATGGCAACCATCCCCAAAAGCAATAAAGCAGAAATGAAAAACCCAGCTATCATGCAACCCCAACGTTGGTTCAAAGCGCGGACTCATCGTTGCCACCAGAGTTATCTGCCCCAACGCAGTTGGTGAGGGCGGCTAGGTGGCCGGCGCCGAAGCCGTTGTCGATGTTGACGACCGACACGCCGGGGGCGCAACTGTTTAACATGCTGAGCAGCGGGGCCAGACCGTCAAAGCTAGCTCCGTAACCGGTGCTGGTGGGCACGGCTATGACTGGAACCGACACCATTCCCGCTACTACGCCGACCAATGCGGCGTCCATCCCCGCCACGACTATGAGCACGCGGGCCTTTTTCAGCACCGGCATTTGGTCTAGCAGCCGGTGTAGACCAGCCACACCTACGTCACTAACTAGCGTGACATCGTTGCCCATGAGCGATGCCGTCAGCACTGCTTCTTCTGCTACGGGCAGGTCGGAGGTGCCGGCAGTGACGACTGTGATGCCAGTCTGTAACGGTTTTGGTTGAGGCGCTGGAACCACGATGGCTTTGGGTAGCTGGTGGAATTCTGCCTCCGGAGTCTCCTGCAATACCGCTTGGAAGGCTTCCTGGTCGGTTTTAGTGACCAATACCGGGTGTCCACGACCCTTGAACCCTTTTACGATCTCGGCCACCTGTTCGGGTGTCTTACCCTTGCCAAAGACAACTTCGGGCCAACCAGTGCGCAGAGCACGGTGGTGGTCCAGCTTGGCAAAGCCGAGATCCTGGTATGGCAGGTCGCGCAACTGCTCCACGGCTGTATCCACAGTCATGCCGTTCTCTTTGAACGTGAGCAGAAGTTCCCGGAGGCGACTCTCTTCGATGGTTTTGCTCCCCTGTCCGTGATTGATCCTAACTAGATATAACTGCTACTTGAGTAATTGCCGCCGTGCCTCGTCCGAGACTTTTTGGTAGACCTCTTGGAAGGGCGCTCCCGTCTCCATTGCGATACGGCGCACGTCATCGGGCTCCGGTGCCGCGCTGATGGCTTGGCCTTCCAGTAATTTTAGCTTTACGGCCACAGTGCCAAGATCGGTTTCAATGGAGACCATCTGACGGTCAGCAACGTGCCGGTCTATTAGGCGAGTGCGAATACCTAGCGTGGGTGTTTCCCGCAAAATAACTTCCGTTGCCAGGCGTTCTTTGTCCTTGGGTACTAGAACTGAGAGCAGCGTGCCTGGACGGTTCTTTTTCATCTGGATGGGCGTGTTCCAGACGTCTAGCGCGCCCACAGTAAATAGTCTTTCTTGGGCGTAACCCAGGACTAGACCGGAGACATCGTCTAAGTTCGTTTCTAGGAGCACCACTTGGTCTTGTGGCGTGATTGAAACGGCATCAGATTGCTCCATCGCGCCCAGCCAAATACGAAGAGCGTTGGGGAAACCAGCAGGGTCTTTTGTGCCCAGTCCAAGCCCAACACGGTCAACGCTGAATGCGGGGCGGCCGAAGGAGGCCAAGGTGGTAATCAGAGCGGCACCTGTTGGTGTGGTGAGTTCACCTGCTTCTTCGTACATCGGTTTGTCGCCCACCACTGGCGCGCCGACAGCCGAGATCAACTCCAGTGTGGCTGGCGCAGGATTCGAATAGCCGCCAGCCCACCGTGGTGGCATGGCGTTGCCAATCACGAGTGGTCCGGAGTGAATACCAGTGACTCCCAGGTATTCAAATCCAATGCATGAGCCAACCACGTCCACAATCGTGTCTACGCTGCCCAGTTCTTCCAACTCTAAGACATCTTCTGTTTCGCCGTGGACCCGGCACTCAGCCGCCCACAACGCCTTCAGAATCAGGCAGGACTGGTCCTTCACGGAATCGGACAAATCGCTGTAATCGACCGATCTCAAAAATTGCTTGGGAGAATACTTGGCCCGGCCGAGCAATTCCACGTTCAAGTAGGTGCCGCGCATCTCGCAGCGAGTCTCTTGGCGAACCTCGAGTTTATAGCCGTCCAGGTTCAGCTTGGCTAGCTCGGTTTCCAGGAAATCGACGGGCAACCCCAAGTCGGTGAGTGCGCCCAGCATCATGTCCCCACTGGCCCCGCCGATGGACTGGATATAGGCAATTTTTTCGTTGGGCATCAGCTCTTTAGCACAACGTCAATTTTTTTAAAGGGGGTCTCGGTCAATTTCAGCTGGTCGTTCAGGCTCCCGGAACGCAGTCCCGACATGTCCAAAGACACCCACAAATAACCGATCTTCTTGATGGCCGAGACTATTTCCTGGCGGTGCCCGAATGCGAACTCCATCTCGTCTTCGCCGACTTCAACGCGGCACAGACGGTCGTGGTGCCTGGCCCTCACTTCTTTTAGGCCCAATCCGCGCAGATAATCTTCCGATTGTTCAATTTTGGAGAGGTTCTCAATTGTCACCGGCGTGCCGTAGGGAATCCTCGACGACAGACAGGGTTGGGCCGGTTTGTCCCAGATGGGAATGTCCAACGACTTCGCAATTTCACGCACGTCTGCTTTGGCGAGTCCAGCCTCAACTAGAGGGCTGCGGACTTTGTGTTCAGACGCTGCTTGCAGACCGGGGCGGTAGTCTCCAAGGTCGTCGGTGTTGGCTCCGTTGGCCACCCACTGGTAAGCCTCTTTGTCAGCCAGGTCCGTGAGTTGGGAGTAAAGCTCGGTCTTGCAGAAGTAACAACGCTGCGGAGAATTGGCCACGTAGCCTTCTTGGGCCATCTCGTTGGTGTGAATCACCCGGTGGGCAAACCCGAAGCTCTCGGCTATCCGGATGGTTTCCTCAAGCTCCCGTTTGGCCAGGGCTGGCGAGACTGCAGTCACAGCCAAAGCCTTGGATCCTAGGACCTTGTGGGCTGCAACCGCTACGAGGGTGCTATCCACGCCGCCCGAAAACGCAACGATTACCGATTCCATACCGGAGAATATCTTTTCCAATTCCGGCCATTTCGGATTGGTTGATGACGCCATATCTTCCTCTGATTCGAGCGTGCTGGTGGTCACCGCACGTCAAATACCTACATCCAGTCATAGGATGATATAGGTGTATGGGCTAAAGCGTCTACCAAAGTCGTATTTGCTCGTCGTTAGCTTAAGAATTCGGCGACCGCAGCGGAGAATACCTCTGAGCGTTCAATCATCAGCAGATGCCCTGCGTTGGGAATGATTGAAACCTCAGCCTGAGGGATCAACCTGGAAAAATCTTCGGCATAAACCGGGGGGATGATTCGGTCGTTTTCGCCCCATAAAACTAATGTTGGAGATTTGATCCGGTAGGCGCGGCGTTTCAGACCTCGGTCGGGGATGGGCCAGAGAAATTTCCCGGCAGCAGTCAGGTCGACCATTCTGTCAGCGGCGAGCTCCGCTTTTAGGCGTGCGTTGGCTTCAAAATCAGCGGTGGACAGGCTCATGGAGCTGGAAGCCGAAGACCAGAGTTCGGTCTGTAGATCGGCGGCGGTCATGGCCAGCAGATCGGCTACCTGGGCGTCATCGCGCCAGGTTCCTGCCGGGGCTGCCAAAACTAGGCGGTCAACATAACTGGGAGATAGCGCTGCCATTTCAGCCGCGATCATGCCGCCTAAGAAATGGCCGACCACGTGGGCTTTGGACACGCCCAAAGCGTCGAGAAGTTCAAATTGATGCAGCGTCAGGTCTAGAACGTCGTCCAGCTTCTCCAGACCGGTGGATTTTGCATAGCCGGGTAGATATGGCGCGTAGACCGTGAACTGTTGAGCCAAGGCCGACAGAAAAGGCGCCCAGCCCTTTTGCCCCACGGCGCCGTGAAGATAGAGCAGTGGTGGGCCGCTTCCGTCTTTAAGCACCGTGGCTTCAAAATCGCCGCCTCGCAGGGATAGTTCAATAGTCTCCGGCATGTTTACTCCAAATTCCATATTTCATGCCCAACCGTTCGTCCTGAGCTTGTCGAAGGACCTTTACGCAGGCGGGATGGTTCGACGGGCTCACCACGAACGGTTGGGAAATCCATTAATGCATTTCCGTGTTGATTAGAACCCTAAATCCCGCCGTACCATTCAGCAATCGCCTGGCCAATCTCGGTTGGCGAGTCTTCTTGGATGAAGTGGACTCCTTTGACGGTCACCTCTGTTTGGTTGGGCCAGGTGCGGCAGAACTCCCGCTGCGGCCCGGTCAGTATCGCTCCCGGCTCGGCGTTGATGAACAGTTTGGGCACCCGGCTGTCGGCCAGCCACTCGGCGTATTCACCCACCAGTTCCACCATGTCGGCAGGTTCGCCTTCAATGGGAATCTCCCTGGGCCAGGTCAATGTGGGCTGCCGGGACTCTCCAGTCTCCAGATAGGGACGGCGGTAGACCTCCATCTCGGCATCTGTGAGACCCCTTAGCACGCTTCCAGGGAGGACGCGTTCCACGAAGATATTCTTTTCTAGAACCATGTCTTCGCCGGCGGGAGAGCGGAAGCCCTGGAACACCTGACGCGCCGCATCCGGCCATTCTTCCCAAGTGACGGGACGAACGATGGCCTCCATGTAGACGATGCCCTTAACTCGGTCTTGGTGTCGTTTGGCCCAGTGGAAGCCCAAGGCCGAACCCCAGTCGTGCACCACCAAAGTGACATCACTGGTCAGGCCCATATCATCGAACCACTGATCCAAGACGGCGCTGTGGTCTGCAAACCGGTAGGAGCCAGTAGGTGAACCGGCAGACTCTCCCATGCCCATCAGGTCGGGCGCCAGGCATCGCCCGGTGCCGCTCACTTGGGGGATGATGTTGCGCCATAGGTAGGACGACGTTGGGTTACCGTGCAAGAACACTATGGGGCTGCCTTCACCCGTGTCCACGTAGGACATATCGACGCCAGCAGTCGTGATACGACGTCGTGGATGTGGGTCTTGGGCCGAAATAATTTCTTGTGTCAAAGCGGTTTGGGCCTCTTACTGGGTGGGGGTCGGAACTGAGTTATCTACGCCCTCGGGCCACCAGCGAGTGTCGTACTCAGACCAGATATCCCTCATGTAGGGCATGACTTCATTGGCGAAGAGGGTTGTGTTCTTCAGAGCCAGCTCCTTGGGCATGTCGCCAAACTGGAGCAGTAGCATCAGGTTGCCCACGCGCAATTCCTTTACGGCGTGGGTCAATTCCTGCCGGACGGTCTCCGGGCTGCCGGCAATGACGTTGCCGGCCTCCAGGTAGTCTTCCCAGGTGAAATCGCTGATTTGCTTGGTGCGAGAGTCCATGGTTGATGAGCCTGCCTGGGAGGCGTTGGTCTTTACCGACCGGTAGCCAGGCGGATTGCCGAATCCAGCGGGGATATGCAGGCTCTTTTTGAAGAAATACTCGATGGCGTCCTTGTATTCCTTGGCTTGCTCGTCGGTCTCAGATACCGCGACGATCTGCAGGAACCCGGCGTGGTAGGGATTGAACTCTTTGCCCTTGCGTTCCATCTCGTCCCAGAACCCGTCCATGATGGTCTTGCCAACCTTGTAGCCGGAATAACTCAGGTAGCAGTAGACGTAATCGTTGTCGATGGTCCAATCCCACGTCTCCAGACTGCCGCTGCCGGGCACCCAGATGGGCGGGTGAGGCTGCTGGTAAGGCCTGGGCCAGATGTTTACGTAGCGGAGTTGGGTGAATTTGCCGTTGAAGGCAAAAGGCTCTCGTTCCTTCCAGGCTTTCATGACCAGATCATGGGCCTCGGTGTATTTTTCCCGTAGCGTTGCCGGTACCTGGCCGTAACCAAAGATGGTGTCCATGGCGGTCCCCAGAGGGAACCCTGCGATCAGGCGGCCGCCGCTCATTACGTCCATCATGGCCATTTCCTCCGCAACTCGGATGGGCGGGTTGTAGAGGGCCAGGCTGTTGCCCAACACGACCACCGCAGCCTTGGAAGTAGCCCTGATCATGGCCGAGGCCATCAGGTTTGGCGAGGGCATCATGCCGTAGGCGTTGTTGTGGTGTTCATTTACGCAGATGGCGTCAAAGCCCATCTTCTCGGCGTATTCCAGTTCGTCGAGAAAATCGTTGTACATGTGGTGGGCTTTTTTAGGGTCAAAAAGGGAGTTGGGTGCGTCCACCCACACGCTGTGATAATCTTTCTCGAAGTTATCGGGCAAGTCCTGATAGGGCATCAGGTGAAAGAAGCACAATTTCATGGCTGAGTTTCCTTGTCGGCGTGTGGTTTTACGCCCACTGGCGTAGTTGTCCGGAATTGTACAAGAACGCTGAAGCTGATGCCACCGGCCCCCTGAAGAACGAATAGAACCGGGAACACGGGAGCGCTGAGAATGACCGAGATTGAACACCGCGTGGCCGTGGCCAAGCGATTGGCCGCCAATATACGGGAGTACTTAGGCGAACTGACTCCGGAGCAGTGGGAATTGCCTAGCGCTTGCGCCGAATGGCAGGTTCAAGACGTGGTGAGTCATCTTATCGGCGGCGCGGAACGGCAGGCAGAGAGCATGGGAAGGGGACTCGGCGGTGATTCCAACCCGCCAGCCGGTTTTGTGCCGCCCCAACCGGCAGAACTCTCTGCCATCAACGCCCAGAGAGACATTGACCGCCGCAACCAGTTGTCCGGCCATTTCCTGGAGTCGTTTGACGCCAGTTACGAGAAACTGCATCTGCAGTTTGACGAGTTCGCCAAGACTTCTTGGGACACGCTGTGTTGGCACGTCCGCCGTGGGGCAATGACTGCGGCGGCGTATGTGGAACTGCGCATCCAAGAACTGGCGATCCACGACTTTGATATACGCTCGGCATTCCAACCAAACGCCGGACTGGACTCAGACTGTGTATCGGTGCTTTTAGATATGACGCCCCGATGGCTGGGTATGTGCTTTCGTCCCTCTGAGAAGTTGCTCGAGCCAGTCGTCTATAGCTTCAACGCGGATTCCCAGAAATACCGCCTTACTGTGTCCGGTGACGAGTTCCAAATGGACTCTGCCGCAGCGCCCGACGCGGACCTTTCACTGTCGGCAACCGGCGAGCAATTTTTACTGTTCACCTACGGACGCCTGACCGCTTCTGATGGCATGCATCTGGGGCGGTTGGCCGTTACCGGGAAGATGTCCCATCTGGACCAGTTTGAAGTCTGGTTCAAGGGACTTTAAAACAGGCTGGTTACGGGCTGGTGGGAAGGTTTATGTTTGGATGTAAATCTCGCACCGAGCCTGTGTTAAGCTCATATCAGACGTAAAAAATTGGCTGAATACTTGCCTGTAAACTGGCCGGTTATTCGCCGAATAAAGAGAGCAATAAATTGACCACTGGTGCAAAAGACGTGGTAATAGTCGGCGGCGGGATTGTTGCCTGCCTCACCGGATATATCCTGGGCCGACAGGGTTACAAAGTAACTATAATAGAGGCAGATTCCCTGGGTAGCCATGCCTCCGGATTTGCCTTTGGCGGGCTGGACCCGCTTACTGGAATTGGGATTCCTGAGCCGCTTTTGGAGTTCAGCCTCTGGTGCTACGGTCGCCACCGTGGCCTGGCCAGAGAACTGCATGAGGCAACCGGAATTGACGTGGGCTTTGAACTACGTGACCGGCTACACCTGGCTTTCACAGAAGAAGAGGCAGCCGAGTCTAAGAAAAATATTGAATGGATGAAAGACGTCGGCGGGTTCAACGTTGAGTGGGTAGACACCGCCCGAGCGTTGCAACTGGAGCCTCAGGTGAGTCCAGAGTGTATCGGAGCCCTGTTTGAGCAGAGTCCGGGAGCTTTGGAGCCGTATCGTTTCATTCTGGCTGCCATGCGCGCCGCAGAGCAGTACGGTGTGGAGATGGTGCAGCGTCGTGCCGTTGGCCTAATTACCGACGGTGATAAATGCACGGGTGTGCAACTGGAGAACGGGACCATCAGTGCCGGAATCGTGGTGCTAGCCATGGGACCGTGGACAGGACTGGCATCTGAATGGTGCGGCGTCAACATACCGGTGACACCACTTCGAGGCCAGATTCTACGCCTGCGCTCCGCAAACAAATCCCTCAACATGGCTATCAACTACGCCCATAGCTACGTGGCCACCAAGACCGACGGTCTGATCTGGGCGGGCACCACTGAAGAAGAGGCCGGATTCGAAGAGGGCACGACATCAGAGGCCAGAGACAGTATCATGGCCGATTTCATGAAGATGATTCCAGGCATGGACGACGCAGAACTGGTCCAGCAGACCGCCTGCCTGCGGCCGCTATCGGCTGATGGCATGCCAATCGTCGACCGAGTCACCGGATGGGACAACCTATTCGTTGCCACCGGAGCGGGCCGGAAGGGAATTCTCTGGAGCACCGGCATGGCCCAGGCTATGTTTGACCTGATTGACACCGGAAAGGCCCAGGTGGACGGCGCCGAGCATCTGACCCTGGGCCGGTTCTCTTAGCTAAGTAATTATCCGGCGTACTTTCGCGCCACCAACAGGCCATCTTCGCGGCTGATTTTCATGGCGAACGAGTACGTGTCAGCCTGCAGTGCCAGAGTTACGTCCTCTGGATGGTACTGGGACTGTTCCGGGTCAAAGAACTTCTGGGTTGCCCCTCCGGTCAGGATTAGACTCTTTACGGCATCAAAGTCTGGTTTCCGGTCTTCCATGATGTTTCTCAGGTAGATACCACATTGCTCGTCTTCGTCCGCGCGGTTAACTCCCTGGTCGCCCATGGCAATGATGGAGACCAAGCCGGGGTTGGTGGCTTTGATGGCGTCCACGGTAGCCTGGGCAACCACGAACGACCCCAAAAAGATTTCTGCGGCGTTGGTTGCTGCTTCCACACCCACTGTTCCAGCCCTGGTGGACTGAATCAACGTTTTGTCAGTTAGGTCCACCTGGGAGATCTCGTAGGGCGAATTTCCAAAGTCGAAGCCGTCTGGCTTTTTCCCGGAGACCTCTCCCATCAGATAATCGCCAACGCCCTTTTTGTGCAGCGCTAGCGCGTCTTCAGGTTCCGCGAATAGGACAATCTCTTTTGCGCCGTGGTCAAAGGCTATGGCCGCCGTGGTGAAGGCCCTGAACACGTCAATGATTATTGCCGTACCCTGGGCCTCTTCGGCACCTCTTTTTAGGCTGCCGAGTGTTATTTCCATCTGGTTGTTCGCTCCGAGTTGGTCTGAGTTGTCTTGCGGCAGGGATGAGACTGGCTAGGACGCGGCGGCCCCCTCTCTAACTCTCCCCCTTGCGAGGGGAGAGGATTTAGCATTTCTTGCCGACTAGCTAGAGATACAGAAACAGAGTCCCTTCCCCCTCGCAAGGGGGAAGGTTAAGTCCGACGAAGTCGAGACTCTCGACAAAGTCGGAGATGGGGGCGTTTTTACCCCGCAGCCAACCAACTACTTCTTGGTGAGCTTCTGTAGGGAACGGACCTCGCGGGGCGGGCTTAGCCGGCTGCCGGTGTGGGTCCACGACACTTCACCGACAAAGATGTCGCCCTTGGAGTTGATGCAGACGCCGTGGGGAGCGATGAAGCTGCCAGGATTCTCACTCTCGGCAACGTCGCCCAGCTTGGCTAGGTAGTTTCCCTTGGTGTCCATGATTCCGATTCGTGGGCCGAGGCCGGAAGCTTGGTCATTGGGGCCAATTGCTACGCCAAGTTCTCCAACGTAAACCTTCTGATCTCCGCTGGTGTCAATGAACAGGCCGCAAGGGCGAGCCATGTCTTTCCACTGGGTCTCAAATTTGCCATTCTTGTCAAAGACTTGGATGCGCTGGTTCTCCCGGTCAGCCACGTAAACCCAGCCGTCCTTGTCGGTGCAGACGTTGTGGGCGATGTTGAACTGGCCTTCGCCGGTGCCTGACTCGCCCCAGGAGAAGAGCAGTTTGCCGTCTGGCGAATACTTATGGACTCGGGCATTGCCGTAGCCGTCAGACACGTAAAACTCGGCGGTCTGAGGATCTAGGGCGACGTGGGTGCAGCGGTTGAAAGGGTCTCCGCCCATGAATGCCGATGGTTTGCCGGGAATGCCCAGCGTGAAGATGACACTGCCGTCCATGTTGCACTTGCGGACGGTGTGGTCTCCGTCATCGGTCAGATAGATGCTGTCATCGGGACCCATGGTGATGCCGTGGGCTCTGGGATAGACACCTTCGCCCCACGAGCGGAGGAAATTTCCGTCCTTGTCGAACACGATTACTGGGTGTTCGCCACGGTTAAAAACGTAAACATTATCCTGGCCGTCCACGCCGACAGCGGCGCACTCTTTGAAAGAATAGCCGTCGGGTAGTTTGCCCCAACCCTCTTCTACTTCATAGCTGTACGAACCCGAGCCTAAAACTACCATTGTTACAACCTCTATCTTGCCGTTTGACTGTTTATTATGGCCCCTGATGGGATACTCGGAGATTGTAGCACTGCCCAGATGGAAATCAACGGGGTTCTAGGCAGGGCGGATTGATAAAGAATAAAGAATCAGAGATTCTAATATTTAGATGAATAAACTAGGAATATCAGCCGAATTAAAGGTTCTGAACAAGATAAAGGAGTTTCTGGAAACTTTTCATTGCCACAAGCTATTGGCCGTTGCTATCATTGTTTTTGATACCCCCGCACCAATATCAGTCTGCGGGAAACACACGCCAAAACTCCGTGCGGGTTTTGGAACAAACCGCGAAGTAGGGTTAGATGACAGAACAAGTCCGGCGAGATTTCGTAAAGTACTCATTTTTTAAGGTAGACCCAGAATGGCGCCGCCTTCCCGAAAAGGAACGGCAGGGCAATAAGGCCCAGTTTGCCGAGGTTTTGAACGAGTTTTCAGACCGAGTGTCCATGTCTAGCTACAGTCTGGTGGGAACCCGCGGCGACGTTGATTTCATGCTCTGGAAGGTGAGCGAGGAGGTTGAGGCCATCAACGAGCTGATGGCACGGGTTAATCACTCCGATTTGGCCCCGTACTTGACCATGCCCCATTCGTACTTGGCCATGACCCGACGATCGCCGTACATCGACGACCATGTCCACGAGGGCCAAGAGGGAACCGGTTCAGCGACGATGCGGATTATTGGCCGCAAGTACCTTTTCATATATCCATTCGTGAAGACTCACGAGTGGTACCAATTGCCCAAAGAAGAACGGCAGGCTTTGATGAACGAGCACTTCGTTATTGGACACAAGTACCCGGATGTGAAGATCAGCACTGCTTATTCGTTCGGCCTGGACGATCACGAGTTTGTGCTTGGGTTTGAGACCGATGACCCATCCCATTTTCTGGACTTGGTGATGGACCTCAGGGAGTCGAAGGCCCGGCCTTTCACGCTGATAGATACGCCCATATTCTCCTGTCTCAGCAAGCCCATTGAGGCGTGCTTGGACGACCTGGGCTAAGCAACCGCTAATAATCAGGTAAATAACTAGGCAAATAAAAAGGGCGTCCCGATTCATCGGGACGCCCTTTTTATTTTGCTGCTAGTTTTGGCTTTGGCTGATTAACCGGCCGTGTTCTTCATGTGGTTCATGGCGGAACCGGCTTTGAACCAGTCGATCTGGCCTAGGTTCATGGTGTGGCGCAGGTTGATGCGCTCCACTTCTCCATCCTCGTGGGTGACAACGCAGACCAACGGTACTCCCGGAGCCAAGCTGGACAAGCCAACTATGCTCAGCCGGTCATCGGCACGGATGCGCTCATAGTCGCCTGCGTCTTCAAAGGTCAGAGGCAACACGCCCTGCTTTTTAAGGTTGGCCTCGTGGATCCTAGCAAAGCTGCGGGTGATTACTGCTGCAGCGCCCAACATCCTGGGAGACATGGCGGCGTGCTCACGGCTGCTGCCTTCTCCGTAGTTGTTGTCGCCAATGGCAATCCACTGCATGCCCTGGGCCTTGTACTCCCGAGCAATCTCAGGTATGGGCTGAATCTGCTCACCAGAGAGCTGGTTCTTCCCGGTGCCGGGCTCGTCGGTGAACGAGTTGACCGCGCCAAGGAACATGTTGTCGCTCAGGTTATCCAGGTGTCCCCGGAACCGCAGCCATGCTCCGGCGGGAGATATGTGGTCGGTGGTGCACTTGCCGGCAGCTTTGACCAGCACTGGCATGTCAACGAAATCGTTGCCGTCCCATGCAGGCCATGGCTCCAGAATCTGCAGTCGGGTGCTGCCTGGGTCAACGTTCACATTGATGCCACTGCCGTCTTCGGGCGGGGCAACGTAGCCGTGAACTCCGATGTCGAAGCCGTTTGGCGGAACTTCAGGTGCCGGTTTGGGTGGCACAAGCATGAACTTATTGCCGTTGGAGTCTGTGAGCGGATCAGCCATTGGGTTGAAGCTGAGACTGCCACCCAGAGCCATGGCAACAGCGAGTTCTGGGCTGGAAATGAAGTTCAAAGTGCCCGAATTGGCGTCATTACGCTTGGGGAAGTTACGGTTGTAGGATGTCACGATGGAATTGGGCTCGCCCTCGGCCACTTCATCTCGCTTCCATTGGCCAATGCAAGGACCGCAGGCGTTGGCCAAGACGGTACCGCCGATGGCTTCGAGATCAGCTTGTTGGCCGTCACGGGAGATGGTTGCCCGCACCTGTTCAGATCCGGGTGTAACCATAAATTCTGAGACGGATGTGAGGCCGTGTGCGGTCGCCTGTTGTGCGATGTCCGCGCAGCGGCTCATATCTTCGTAGGATGAGTTGGTGCAACTGCCAATCAACGCCACAGAGACCGTGTCGGGGAAGCCTTCTTCTTTGACCTCTTTGGCGAATGCAGAGATGGGACGGGCACGGTCTGGCGAGTGAGGTCCGGTGATTTGGGGCTCCAGCATGGAGAGGTCGATCTCCACGACGCGGTCGTAATACTGGCTTGGGTCTGCTTCAACCTCAGGGTCAGCGGTGAGCAGGTGCTTGTACTTCTCGGCTAGCTCAGCCAATTCTGGGCGGCGAGTGGACTTCAGGTAGGTGGCCATCCGCTCGTCGTAGGGGAATACATCGCCGGTAGCACCCAGTTCAGCGCCCATGTTGGTGATGGTGGCCTTGCCGGTGCAGCTGATGGAGTTAACGCCGGGGCCGAAGTACTCGATGATGGCGTTGGTGCCGCCGGCAACGGTCAGGACACCGGCCAGGTAGATGATTACATCTTTGGGAGCAGTCCAACCGCTGAGTTCACCGGTCAGTTTTACCCCGATTAGGGTGGGGTATTTAACTTCCCAAGGCAGGCCGGCCATTACGTCAGCTGCGTCGGCTCCGCCCACACCAATGGCCAGACAACCTAGTCCGCCGGCGTTGGGAGTATGGGAGTCGGTGCCAATGACCAAGCAACCCGGGAAGGCGTAGTTCTCCAGATTGACCTGGTGAATGATTCCTGAACCAGGTTTCCAGAAACCCATGCCGTACTTGCGGCAGGAGGACTCAAGGAATTGGTAGACCTCGCTGCTCTCGTTGAGAGCGTCCTGAAGGTCTGAATCAGCACCAACCCGAGCCTGAACCAAATGATCACAGTGGACGGTGGTTGGCACAGCAACTTCAGTGCGGCCTGACTGCATGAATTGCAGAATGGCCATCTGGCCGGTCACATCCTGGTGAACGACCCTGTCCGGGTTGAGCATTATGTAGCTTTCGCCGGGGTCTAGTTCAGAGCCCTTTGCATCGTCTAGGTGGCCCAAGAGCAGTTTTTCAGCCAGGGTTAACGGTCGGTTGAACCTGGCACGCACAATCTCAAGATTGCGCTCCATTTTCTTGTAGGCTTCTTCTACGAACTGGGGAGTTGAGTCTACGTTCATGTGGGGCTCCTATCTTTATCAGCCGGGGCTGTCTTGGCAAAACGGGGATTATTAGCCTCGGACTTAAGTTTGGCCGGATCGGTTTTACTCTCAGGAATTTCCAGAGGACTTCAGACGTGTCAAATAATTTGCCACCGGCAAACAGACCCGTCAACCACAAATAATCTTGGGATTAACGGTTTCCGGTTGACGATATAAAACCTTTAAAGGGACACCCTTTAAAGGTTTTATCATGACCAGAATGAGGTACCCCAATAATCAGTCAACTAGAAGACGGGTTATGGAACACGGAAACGCGACCTAGAGTCGTTTACTTGCGCTTTAGCTCAGAGGGGTCAACGTTCTTGAAGTACTCGTAGTTCTTCTCAATGTACTCGGTCCACTGGGCGGGAACTGCGTCCTCAGCAAAGATGGCCGTTACGGGGCAGACCGGCTCACAGGCGGCGCAGTCGATGCACTCGTCAGGGCTGATGTAATACATATCGTCCTGGTCACGGGTGTAGATACAGTCGACCGGGCAAACATCGACACAAGCCGAATCCTTTAGTCCAACGCAAGGTTCGACGATTATGTAAGTCATAGTGAAGGGCTCCTTCCGATTCAATATTGGGACCAAGGCGCATCGGCAATGTGTGCCTGTCTGCGGCTGGCGAAAAACGCAACGGGATTATAGCATAGCGCCGCGTCTTTGCAATGCAACGGCGGAAAAAACCACTGCAAACTAGGCAGTGGTTTTAGCTTCAGAATTGATTCTCGCCGCTAGGGCTGGAACGCAGGGTTTAGAGGACCAAACCGTAGGTGCGCTTTTTGATGGATAGGTTGACGAATGTTTCAGTCCGCTGGACGCCATCAATGACGCCGACCTTGGTCCGCAAAAATGTGCCCAAGCCTTCAGCGGATTCCAGTCCGGCCCAAATGAATACGTCATAGGCGCCCGTGGTGATGGCCACATAATGGGCTTCACTCAGAGTGGCGATTGCTTCTGCAACCGAGTCAGACTTTCCAGGTCCTGTCTGCAGGCCGATCAGAGCGGTGGTGGCGTAACCCAGTTTTTCCAGGTTGGGCACTGCAATGATTTTGACCACGTCGTCGGTGACCAGACGGCGCAAGCGACGCCGTACGGTACCTTCACTGACGCCAACTTCACGAGCGATTTTTGCGTTGGAGGCCCTACCGTCTAGTTGCAGTAGGTCGATAATCTTACGATCCAGTTCATCCATGAGTATTTTTCTCCGTAGTTAGAGGGACAGTTGACTTGGTTGAGCGAGTTGTTGTGGGCTAGTGGCCCTGTCAACTCGGCTCATTCCACATTGCCTTACCAATAAGCGTCTATTCAATAATATGGCTGGTCTGATTGAGTGTCAACACCGAAATCCTATCACATATTGAGCCAAATAATCGAAACTCGATTAATGTTCGCAATATTGTGCGCAATAAAGCGTAAAAATTAATGTACGAATTGATGCACGATAATAGCCTCACGCCTGCTCATTCGTCTTTTCATAGCTATTTCAATCGGCATCAGTGTCTGGCTTGGGTATTGATG
>Ga0209402_10001163_pt1 | contig 29458 bp, 24 predicted proteins | sample ArcticOcean_MG_C_3_FD_187437 | JGI IMG/M metagenome (GOLD analysis project Ga0209402, IMG submission 187437) | Marine microbial communities from western Arctic Ocean - ArcticOcean_MG_CB8_126 (SPAdes) (version 2) | ecosystem: Environmental > Aquatic > Marine > Oceanic | place: Arctic Ocean... | reverse complement strand
AGTTCACTCGGATACCGGACACCGGCACCGGAAACAATCAGGTTGAAGGAGGCCGTCGGACTAACATAACGAGTGGTACAGGTTTTTGGGGCAGGTCACCTCGACAACGCTTTTCGGAACAGTGCGTGAACCTTCCAACTGACGAATATCGCTGTGGTCAGGTAAGTCGGGATCGGGAAAGTGGCTGAGCATTGCGGTGGGTGAACTCGGTTCTAGACGGCCGGGCTGATCGAGGAAGGCGATCTTATATCGTTCCCACCACTAATTTCTGTAACTCGCTGATTATCAGGAAACCGCTGGCCAGATTGCCAAATTCACCACAAAACTGCGATCCGTGTGCAACTGAACGTCGTTAGAAGATATCGAACAGTTCGAAAATTGCCTGATACACACTTCGTCACACGTTCGGCGCGGTCGGCGATTCAGGTTATTGTTATTTGGCTTGTTTAATCACAATTAGCGGAAAGCCGGTTTCTCGGCTGTGACTTGATCTCGGGAGCATCTCTAATAAATGCCTGAATGGTGGCTCGAAGTGACCCTGCCGACCGTCATTTTTGGCGGACTTTTCCTGTTGTGGGTTCTGATTCCGCCTCCAGAGGGTGAATCGGATTTCGCCAGCCGGTTGCGCGATAGGTTCCGCAAATAATGTTTGCAACCGCCGATCGAAAACGACTCGTTGTGGGGCTGGTTCTGCTTGCCCTCATCATGGGTATGTTTCTGGCGTTCAACCGCCTGCCGAAGATCGGTATCGTCGGCGAAGACCTCGACGCTGTCACCTCGCCAACCAGCCAGTGTTTCCAGGGATTTTGTATTGAACGCGACCCTGGCGTTAGCTTCACTACGCGCTGGATAAAGTTCTCGATCACATACCTGCGACTCGTGACCGTAGGTATGACATTTGCCTTCGTTACAGCCGGCCTAGCAGAAGCGTTCCTCTTTTCCAAGTCCATCGGCAAGGGGCTTCCTACCGCTGGAGTATTCAGGCGAACGGTACAAGGGGCTGCTGCTGGCGGCGTGATGAACCTGTGTTCAGCCTGCATCGTTCCGGTGTCGTCGGCATTCCACAAGCGAGCCAGCATCGAGGGCGCCGTAGCGATGGTGCAGGGATCGACCACGCTGAACATTCCCGCGTTGGCGATGGTATTTTTCGTGTTCAGCCCGGTGCTCGGATTCAGTCGGTTGATACTGGCGGTCGTGGGCGCGCTGATCATCGGACCGATCGTGGTCTACAGCGTTCGGCGGGATCGTGAGAAACCGATCGAAATACCCGACACCTATCAGGACCCTGCCGATTTAGTCGGCTGGAAAGAGGCGGTAACCCCAGCGTTCAGGCACTGGGCGAAAGCGTCTTTTGGCTATGTGAGAAAACTCGGGCCGATCATGATTCTGGCCGGTTTCGCTAGTGGATTCGTTATTCAGTGGCTCAGTCCGGAAATTGTCGCCACCTATCTCGGCAACGACGTTCGAGGGGTGCTGCTGGCCGCAACGTTCGGGTTATTGATCAATGTTCCCCTGCTATTTGAAATTCCATTAGTTGCTTTGTTGTTGCTGCTAGGGATGGGCACTGCCCCGGCTGCTACGTTGCTGTTCGCTGCGGCGGCTGGAGGTCCGGTTACGTTCTGGGGTCTTGCGAAGATCATGCCTCGAAAAGCGCTTGCGACTTTTGCAACGGCGACTTGGGGCGTGGGTGCAGCGGGCGGACTGCTCGTGCTATTGGGCGGGGCGTACATCTGGGAAGATGCGGGGTTGAGCGATCGAATTGCCAAGGCGTCGGAGCAGCGCACTGTTGAGGAACTATTTTTAGCCTCGGCATCCGATCCAGTGAATCTGGACGACTATCCATCAGTCTTTGATGGCGTTCCTGCCATCGACGAGTTGGCACCTTTCCAAAACATAGCGCCGCTCATCGGTCCTGAGGCGATGATTGAGAACCGCTATCCGGGCGTGGTGATATTCGATTTCGACCGGGATGGCGACCAAGATTTCTATGTGACATCTGGCGAATCGGGCGCTGTGTTCCAGATCACTCGTGGTGGACCCAACAAGCTGTTCCGCAACGATGGCGAGGGACAATTCACAGAGATGGCAGCCGAGGTTGGAGTAGCCGCCAGCACCCACAACTCCACCGCCGTGGCTGCGTGCGACTTCGACAACGATGGTTATCAGGATCTTTACGTTGGAGCGCAGGGTCGTATCGGTGACAACCTCGACTATCGTGCGATCAACCAGAACCCGTCGCTCATCCCCGTCATTCAAGACCGCCTCTTCCACAATAACGGCGATGGAACTTTCACCGACATCACGGCTTCAGCGTTCTCCAAGAACGTGAATATCCGTTCAGCGGCGAGCATCGCTTGTGGTGACGTCGATAACGATGGTTATCTGGATATCTATGTTGGCAACCGGGCGGATCAGGATTTCGTTCGCTTCGATAACTCTCGTCATCATGGGCATTTCAACACTTTTTTCCACAACAACGGTGACCTGACATTCTCGGACATGACCGAATCGGCGGGTTTGATTTCACCTCAGATCAGAATGCGTGATCTCGACGGCAACCCGATTACCTTTCCTGGGCCCGGCGGCAGTATGGAGGGATTCGATGCCAGCTTAGTCGATGCCAACGGCAACATAGTCGGCGATCCCGCAGGGCAAACGTGGACAACGTTGATGTTCGATCACGACGCTGATGGCGATCTTGATCTGTGGGTTGGCGATGACGGTGATCGGTTAAAGGTCTATCGCAACGATTCCGACTCTGATGGCATTTCGTTTACGTCAATCGAGGAGCAGCTCGGTATCGACCAGCTGGGTCAGTGGATGGGCTTTGCACTGGGTGATTACGACGGTGACTCCGACCTCGACGTGTTCGTAACAAACATGGGTTTCCACCCGCTCGAACGTCCATGGCCGGGCGTGCCTTCTGCGGACTGCGCTTACTACCACTCAACCGATACGGGAACCTGTTTCCACGCCCTAATCGAAAACCGAGTTAACGAGGGCGATGATCCAGATCGCCACGGGGCGTTTGTGTTCGTGACTGGCGAAACGAGCGTGACAGCAAGCACTGTATTGCCTCCCACTTCACTAATTGCTGATTTCGAGGGCGCTGAACTACTAACGGGTTTTGAGACGTACGAGTTTGGGTTTGGCACGGCATTCTTCGATATGGATAACGATGCTGACCAGGATCTTTACTGGCTAGGCTCACTGGCGGCCCGAGGAGAGGGTCCTAACGGTGACTTCGCTCCCGGGTTTGGTCGCTTGCTACAGAACGCAGGCGATGGCACATTCAAGGACGTTACCGTTGAGTCAAGGATGATTGATGCTCTGGCGGCCGACTATTCGGTCATCGATCCAGACCATCATGATTTCAACCGCACGAAACAGCGTTTGGGCACCGAGTTCCATGAGAACGGCAAGGGCGTGGCGGTTGGTGACCTGAACGGCGATGGGTTCGTTGACGTGATTGGCACCAACAGCAACGGTGAAACCTTTCTCGCTGAAGGCGAGCGTGCGGTTGTAGGTGGGCCATTGTTCGTGTGGATTAACTCAGGTGGCGACAATCATTGGATATCGTTCCGGCTCAAGGGCCGAATGGCGATCGATGGCACCGGTTCTAATGCAGATGCCATTGGCGCGAAAATCACGGTGACTCATCTGAGCGATGACGGCATCGAAGTTACACAGATGAAAGAAGTGCTCGGATCCTCGAGCTTCCTTTCGATGAGTTCGCTCGATTCTCACTTTGGTCTTGGGAGCAGCGATTCTGTCGTAGCGACTATCGTTTGGCCGAGCGGTTTAACGATCGACGTCGCAGATCTCGAACTCAACAAACTTCACGAGATTACCGAACCGGCGAGCTAGTTAATCGTCGTACACGTTCGGCTTCGGTTTCGTGACAATCGCAAGTGCCAGACCGATTAGCGAGAAGAACGTCACAAGTGCGTAAGCGTATTTCCAGCCGTTCATGAACGAATCGCTGGCGCCTTTATTGCCGGTGATGTCACTCAGCGGTATATCGAACCCATCGGCGACCATCACGCCCACCACTACTGCTGAAGCCACTGCCTGACCCGCAACGTTACCGACGTTTCGAGTCAGGTTCGTCAATGCCCCAACAACACCGAACTGCTCTTTACTCACGCTGCCAAGAATTGTGCTGTTGTTCGGCACGCCCCAGAGCCCCATGGCAACTCCGTTGATGAGTAGCACGAGCATAACAATCCACAGAGCCGTGTCAGATTTGAAAAACATGAACGTTATGGCCGTGAACACCAGCATCAGGAAGCCGACAATCGTGAACGGTCGTTCGCCGATCTTATCGCCCATACGCCCAGATGAACTTGCGGCGGCGGCCATACCGACCGAGCTGAGGAATAACACCCCGCCAGCTACCGCTTCTCCGATATCGCGCATGCTGATCAGATAGATCGGCATCAGGAATCGAACTGCAGTCGTCCCTAAAAATCCCAAGAATCTCGTTGCGACCGCAAGCGAGAACACGACGTTCTGGAACATCCGCAAATCGAGCATCGGAGAGTCGGAGTTCAGCTCCCACCAGACGAAGAATGCGAACAGCCCGAATGCCGAAGCGATTCCGCCGATGATCAGTGGCGAGAGGATTGGGACTCCGAACGGGTTGTTTATCAGGATCACTAATATGGTGATTGTTACTGCCGAAACAACTGCGCCAACCTTGTCGAATGCAGGCTTGGGACCGCCACGTTGCTGACTGACAATTTTTTCGTCAAGTATGAAATATCCAGCGATAAACGCTATCCCAATTGGGATTGTCAGCATCAAGAAGAGCGCCTGCCACGGCAGGAAATTAAGCACCAATCCGGCGATAACGGGCCCTGTTGCGCCACCGACTGCGACGGCGGTAGTTTGGGCCCCAATCGCTTTACCCCGCTCACGTGCGGGGAACACGGAAAGCACCATGGCGGTTCCGACCGACTGCCCCATTGAGTTTCCGATCGCCGTATAAACCCTGGCAGCAATCAGTAGGCCAAAAGTAGGAGCGAGCGCAGTAAATACAGATCCGGTTCCGAAAAAAACCAACCCGATAAGGTGAATTCTTTTTCGCCCGACAATGTCGGCCAATCTGCCCATCGGCATCATGAATGCGCTGATGGTCAGGCCCTGTGCGATTACGACCCATGATGCAGACCGAAGCGTCACTTCGAATGTTGCCGCGATCTGAGTCAGTGCAATGAACACCATGCCCATGCTTGCGACCATCGTGAAGAAAGAGATACCGATGGCGGTAAATGCTTTCCACTTGTAATTGTCGGCTCGGTCGTTTGGATCAATCGGCGTTGTTCTTGTAGATTTTGGGACCTCGCTCAAGCAGTGGAGCTCGAATCTTCACGCTCATATATCTTTGGCATGGGCGCCATACTACTCCCGCACCCACACCGAAGCGCAACCTGAATTCGCCGACCAGTCAATTTCTCGCCTATGTAGCTCGTTGTTCAATCCAGTCGAGATCGAATTCGAAGCCGAAACCCGGGGCATTCGAAGGTGTCAGGTAACCGTCTTTAATGATCGGTGTTCCCGGCAGCACAACCAGTTCTTCCAATGGAACTCCCGGAGGTGCCACGCCTTCGGATCGTTCTGCCCACATTACCGATGACATCGCATAAGCCAGGTGCTGACCGTATGGGTAATTTGTGCTTGCGTGCGGGATCACGGTTAGTCCGTGCGCTTCGGCCAGATGGCAGATCTTGATTCCCGCTGTTAAGCCGCCAACCCATTGCAGGTCGGGTTGGAATATATCGACCAAACCGTGACTTGCCGCCAGCGCGAACGGGTGAATCGAGTACCAGTGCTCACCGGTCGCAAGGGTTTGATAGGGAATTCGCTGACGAAGATTAAAGTAGCTGTCCATGTCTTCAGGCAGCATGTAATCCTCAAGCCACTTGATTTTGTAGGGCCGCAGCGTTTCGGCGAGTCGCACCATGTAGTCGGTGTTCATCGACATCCAACAGTCGACCGCTATTTCGACATCAGGACCAACCTGTTCACGGGTTTTCGCCACAAGCTCTTCGGTGCGATTCAGTCCCGGCAGCCCGGCGTCGGGGCCTTCACGTAAGAACAGTTTTACGGCTTTGAATCCGAGTTCAAGAAACCATTCAATCGAATTTTCTGTGCCGTAGGAAAGATCGGTATTGCTGGCGTAGCAGAAGATTTTTTCTTTCTGAGGTCCACCAATAATTTCGTATACCGGCTTGTTGAGCAACTTGCCCTTGAGATCCCATAACGCGTTGTCGACAGCACTGATCGCAAAGCTCGATACGCCAGCCGTTCCGTACGGTGATGTTGCCTTCTGCATCAGGTCCCACACTCGTTCGGTGGCCATGCAGTTTTCGCCCACGATTAGCGGGCCGATGTGATCGTTAATCAGAGGAACGGTTACGCCGCTGTGGGCAGTCAGACCGAATCCCCACGTGCCGTCTTCAGCAGTAACCACACACGCTGTGCGCTTCCAGTTGTTGCCCCAGTCGCCACGTTTCAGTTCGGGATAGCGCTGCATAGGGCTGACGAAACCGTTGGTTTCTAGCTGAGGTACACGTGGCTTCGTCGTTGGATGTGGAGTTACATCGACTTCGATAGCTTTGACTGACCTGATCTTCATGCTGAGATGTTCCTGACTAAGGCGCTATTACGTTTGCCCGGTGGCGAGATTGCTCGCCGGACTTTACACGAAGTTTCCCGGGATCGAAGTGACTATTCGCCCCGGAACTGTTCGTCGGAGTTGGCTCGCATGAAGTCCATGTTCATCTCGATGCCAAGTCCCGGCGCGTCGGGTAGGTGCAGTTGGCCCTGCCGAACGTCGAGCGGGGTCTGGATGAAGTTGTCGTACGCCACCAGACGGTGTCTGGCGGTTTCAAGCTTGTAGAAGTTCGGGACAGTCATCATCACGTGGGCACCGGCGAGTACGTTGATCGGCCCACTGGCGTCGTGAGGGGCGATCGGAACGTAGTAAGCCTCTGCCATTGTCGAAATTTTCTTGAGCTCAGAAATTCCACCGGTCCAGGTAACGTCGGGTTCAAGGAAGTCGGCAAGGTGTTGTTCGAGAATCGCCGTGAACTCCCAGCGTGTGTAAAGACGTTCACCAACTGAAATCGGCAGGTCAATTTGGTCTCGGACGTTCTTCAGAGCTTGCGTACTTTCGACCGGTACGGGTTCTTCCCACCAGTGAATGTTCGATGGTGCAACACTGCGAGCGAGACGAACGCTTGTTGGCACATCGAATCGACCGTGGGCGTCGATCATAAGCTCCATTTCGGGACCCGCACCTTCGCGGATTGCGGCAGTGATTTCGTTCGCTTCTGCCTCACCTCTGTAGGTCATTCCGCCGTTCAGGTAACCGGTTTTTTCTTCGGTCATGCGCGGGTAGGGATCGAACTTCATACCTTAGTGACCAGAATCGGCGATCTCTTTGGCTTGCCGCTTCGCCTCGTCGGGTCCGATATTTGGGTCGGGGTGCGTGTAGAGCGCAATCGATTCTCGAACCGGGCCACCGAGAAGTTCAAAGATCGGCTGGTTCATCGCCTTACCGCGGATGTCCCGGAGCGCAATGTCGATGCCACTGATTGCATTTGTCGCTGCGCCGCGTGAACCCATGTAGGTGAAAGTGCGGAACATCTTGTTCCATAGTTTTTCAATATGAAACGGGTTCTCGCTTGCTAGCAATGGATCCATCTGCTGGAGCACCGCACATACCGCACGGTTCGCCACGGGATGGGTTGTGGTTACCTCGCCCCAGCCGGTAATGCCTTCATCAGTTTGCACTTCCACGAATATGTATTCGCCCTGCCGCCCAAAGTTGTAGGCGGCGGTGGCGAGCAGTAGCCAGGGTGTGACTTTCGTAATCTTCATGGAAATTTCCCGGTTCGGTTCAGGGTCGCCGATGGAGTCGACAATGCGGTGGGGATTTTCGCCACAAGTGTCACAGCGAAATGCCCTGTCCACAAGTGACGATTCGGCATCTAAAAGGCTCTGTTGGTTCATAGAAAGTACAGCACGTAACCCCATGTACCGATTCGACCAGCTAATATCCTCGTTGCCTCCGAGCGTTCTTGTCGATTCGAGTCAGATGGTTCGGCCATCTCGCAACGAATCGATGATCCTCAAATCACCCCTAAAAGAACAGATTCCCAAAACCCCTTGCCGACAAAAAGTTTGAACGAATCGCACAATATCGTGATCATTGGCGCCGGATCGGCAGGACTGGCAACAAGCTACTTCCTCACAGAGCAAAACATAGATCACGTCGTTCTTGAACGAGGCGATGTTGGCAATACCTGGGATGCTGAGCGGTGGGACGGGTTTTACCTTGTGAACCCAAACTGGGCAGTTCGTTTGCCAGGGTTTCACTACATGGGAACCGAGCCTGAGGGCTATCTTTCGAAACGACAGACAATCGACTATCTAAAGAACTACGCAAAGCATTTTGGTGCACCAGTGCGGACTGGGATTGATATCGATTCGCTGGAGCGTGATGGCGATGGATACGTTCTGACTACTCGTTCCGGAGATGTAATTAAAGCTCGGTGTGTAGTCGTTGCGACAGGGGCCTTCGGCGTGCCGAAGACCCCTGAGTATTCTGCCGATTTAGCCGGTTCGATTAAGCAGATTCATTCGGCCGAGTACAAGAATCAGCAATCGCTTGGTGAGGGCGGTGTGCTGGTTGTTGGATCGGGGCAGTCTGGGGCGCAGATCGCCGAGGAGCTTCTTAACGCTGGCAAGAAGGTGTGGTTGTCTGTGGGGCACGCCGGTCGACGTCCACGTCGATACCGTGGCCGAGATTCGTCATGGTGGAATTACACGATGGGCGGATTCGACAAGACGATCGAGAACGTGGATTCGATCGACGATGCGCGGTATGGCTCGTCATCCCATACGAGCGGCGCTGGTGGTGGGCACGATATTTACCTGCGTCACATGGCAAAGAACGGTCTCACGCTGGTTGGACCGGCGACCGGCGGAAGTGGCGATTCTTTATCGCTGAGAACCGATCTCGCCGAGATATTGAAGGCGGTCGATGAGCACCCCGTAAAGTGGAAACTCAATGTAGACGCTTATGTCGAGAAAAACGGTATCCAGGTTCCGCCAGACGACGTGATATCGCCACCCGATATTTCTGACTGGCCGAAGGGTGATGCGCCCGCCACGCTGAATCTGAGCGACGCTGGTATCAAGACGATCATCTGGTCGACCGGTTTCAAGTATGACTTCGACTGGATCAAGCTTCCGATCACCGGTGAACACGACTACCCGAATCAGCTCCGGGGCGTCACGGAATATCCGGGACTGTACTTCATGGGATTGCAGTGGATGTTCGGTTCGAAGTCGGCGCAGTTTATCGGCGTTGGCGAAGATGCCGAGTACGTTGCGGGCCACGTTGGTGAACGGTTCGGGCAGCCAACCGACCGCACTGGACAGCCTTAAACGAAAACCGCCCATGGCAATGTTTCATGCCACGGGCGGTTTATTTTCTTATCTTCTCGAACTAGTCAGCCGGTGCGGCCTCGCTGGCCTGGGCTGTAGTTGTAGCGGGCGCAGAAACCTCTGCCACCTTGCCTTCGATCGAGATGTTCGGAATCCACTCAAGCCACGTTGGCAGGTACCAGGCTTTATCGCCAAGTATCCGCATGACGCTAGGCACGAGCAGCGACCGAACGATCGTTGCATCGAGCAGCACCGCTGCACCGAGACCGAATCCCATCGACTGGAAGAAGGCGATATCGCCGAGGGCGAATCCACCGAACACCGCAACCATGATCAGTGCCGCACCAGTGATGATGCTGGCAGTTCGCCTGAGTCCAAACGCTACTGACTCCGTGGCATTGCCGGTCTCATCGTAGCGTTCCTTGATCCTGCTTAGCATGAATACGTGGTAGTCCATCGACAGTCCGAACAGGATGCTGAACATGAACAGTGGTAGCCAGAATTCGATCTGATCAACTTGCTCCCAACCCAATATGTTGACCCCGACCCCCTTCTGAAACACCAGTACGACGAGGCCGTACGCTGCTCCAACAGAAAGCAGGTTCATAATGATCGATGCAATCGAAATCGTTATCGATCTGAATGCGAGCAATAACAGGATAAAACTCAAACCAAGTACCGCGGCGATCACGATCGGAAGGTACTCATCGGTAATTTTGACCGAGTCAACCACCTCGGCTGTGTTACCACCAACAAGAATCTCGTATGAACCTTCAGGAACTCCGGTGAACGCTTCGGGGATGTGAATGTTCCTCAGGTCACGGATGGTGTTCAACGCCGCCTGATTATTGGGATCTCCCGGAATGTTGGATTGGAGGACTGCTAAGTTCTGATCTGCCTCAACCCTTACTTCCGGTGGTTGGAGTCCGTCATCTGAAATCATCAACTTTTCAAGCTTGTCGATTGCACTCGCTATTGGATCTGCTCCAACGTCACCGTCGATCACGACTAGTGCCGGAGCATCAGACCCAAATCCAAATTTTTCGTCGAGTTTTTGGAATCCCTGTTTTGCTGGAATCTCGTCAGGCAAAACTGATGTACCACTCGTACCCTTTTCTAGATCGAGATAGAAGTAGCTCAGGAATAACAAGACTACGACCGCAAACAGCATGCTGAGGTACGGCCGTTTCATCACGTTCACCGTTATCGCGTTCCAGATTCCCGTTTCGGCTTCTGGATCAACGATTTTTGCCTGACCAATTCCCAATTTTGTTGTAATTGTGGTTTTTCGAATGAGCCAACCAAGCGGAGCGCCTATAACCGGCAATATCAGGAACGAAAGTAGCCAGTAGAACTTGCCACTGCTGGCCCAACCACTGGATCGATTTATGAACGCCAACCACCCGAGAATCAACATCACGAGCAGTGAAACTAACAACAATATCGGACCGAGTTCCAACACGATAATGACCACCGCGGAACCAACGATGAAGAGACCCAGTGTGATTGGAAGAGGAGAACGAATCGCCCAGACTTTGTCTCCGATAATTCCAATCAACGCCGGCAAGAGCGTCATCCCGGCGACAACCGCCACGAAGACAACGAATATGGCGCCGATACCGAATGCCTGAAACGTTCGTTCAGGAATAATCAACATCCCAAGTAGTGCCAGCACCACCGTCAATCCACTGAATACGACTGCGCGTCCCGCAGAACTGCTGGAAGCTTCGATCGCCTGTTGCTTATCGAGACCTCTTCCGCGTTCTTCACGGTATCTCGAAAGAATGAACAGCGAGTAATCGATGCCTACCGCGAGCCCCATCATCGTCATGATGTTAGGCACGAAACTATTCAGTTCGACAAATGGGGTAACCAGTGGGGTAAGCCCGATCGCGACAATGATCGCAATAATCGCCAACAATATAGGGACAAACGCTGCCACGACAGCTCCAAACACCAATGCGAGAATTATCAACGCAACGGCGATCCCGATCGATTCACCTTTTTGCAGGTCGGTTTCTGCCAGTTCTTCAAATACGTGATTGATACTGGCATTGCCGATCATGTAGAACTCAAACTGACCGTCTGTAAATTCTTCGCTCACGTGCAGCAGCGTATTTATGTCGCCTGATGCCTCTTCAAACACATCTATCGAAGTAAGCAGAGTAGTACCGTCTTGCGACACCTGACCCTCGTAGTCGCTGAAGTCACCCACCAACACTTCTACTTCATCGTCTTTTTGCGCCGATGCCAGAGCTTTGCCAAACTCGGCAACTCGATCGTCAAAAGCTGCATCACCTGGTTTGAGTCCTTCGGCCAGTATCAGGACGAATTCAGATGAGGTTGCCGGGCCTGCATCCTCTTCGCTTTGCTCATTCGTGCCGTCGACTTCACCGAATCGTTCGTCGATCAGTATTTGGGCACGTTCGTACTCGAGTACCTGAGTCGGGCCCTGTTCTCCGTCGAGCGCCTCTGGCACGAGGAGTACGCATGACCCTAAGGCCGCAACGAATGCGATCAGCCATGCAACCATTATTCGCCACGGGTGTCGTCCGCTGAAACTGGCGATTCCTTCTACAGAAATACTCATTTTTGTCCCCGGGAAAATAATTTACGAATCAGAAAGTCTAGAACGCTAAGTCACAAATCCAGCAACCAACTTTGAACTTTTCACGTCTCATTTTCGAGTTTTAGCTCGAAAACAAGGTATTTAGTCGGGTCAGACCTAGTTAGCGATTGGTTCGACAGCGATAAATTTTACGTACAAATGTTCAAAAGGAATCCTCATCTGGGGGTATTTTTTCTAGGAATATTGAGCACGATCTGGCATAGAAGCTGGCAGCATCCTCGCTCCACAGTGCACTTGCCGGGCGTTATAGTTCCTGCCCGTGACAGAAAAATTTGAGCCACAGCCGAACTCCCTACCACGCGTTGCGCGCACTCCGTTTTACTACGGTTGGGTTGTGCTAGTTGTCGCAGCACTCGCCAGTTTTGTTTCAGGTCCGGGCCAAACTTTTACATTTTCGGTGTTCCAAGATTCTTTCATTGAAGACCTGAATCTTTCGTCAACCGCCATTTCGACGCTGTATCTATTCGGTTCGTTGACCGCGGCTGGGATGATCATATTTATCGGACGCAGCCTCGATAAATACGGACCTCGCCGAATGATGGTCTTCTCGGTTATTTGTTTGGGCTTGGGCGCCTTGTGGCTCTCTCGAGTTAACTCGACCTGGCAGCTGTTCGTCGGATTCGCCATCATGCGAACGATGGGTCAGGGTGCGCTAAGCCTAATTCCAGCCACCGTCGTTTCCGTTTGGTTCATCAGGAAACGCCCTATGGCCCTGGCGTTGATGGCACTTGGCGGCGCCATTGCCAGCGGTATCTACCCGTTTTATGGCGCCACGTTGATCGAAGCAGTCGGATGGCGTTCCGCATGGGTTGCAATCGCTATAACCGGGTGGGTGCTGCTGATAGTCCCGGCGATCATTTTTATGCGGACGAGTCCCGAGTCAATTGGGCTGCTTCCCGATGGCGATTCACCAGAAACGCCAGATAGCTCAACCGGTGCATTGAAGAAAAGCGGGACATCAGAGATTTCATGGACCGCTAAGCAGGCGACACGATCTCGGGTGCTGTGGTTGCTCATATTTGCAGGATCGGCTCAATCGTTGGTAGGCACCGGCGTGGCGTTTCAGCAGGTGTCGATATTGACATCGAAAGATCTGTCGATTGGGGCTGCGGCCGGAGTGTTCGGAATCATGGCACCCGCGGCGATTGCGGGTCAGTTCCTGGGTGGTTACCTGGCTAGCCGAATCCCCGTTCGCTATCTGATAGCTGGTGGGCAAGCTGGTCTGATTGTTGCCATGATCATGCTGCTGAACACGACCGAACTGTGGCAGGCATATGCGTACGGCGTGGTGCTGGGCACGATTCAGGGATTCTTGATGAATATGAACCAGGTGGTGTGGCCAACGTATTTCGGTCGAAAACATCTGGGCAGCATTCGAGGAGTGGCAAACTTCGGAACGATGGCCGCGGCGGCGCTTGGCCCCCTGCCCCTTGCGCTTTCGGTGGACATGACCGGTTCCTACACAATCGGCCTGATCGCTTACATGATGCTTCCGCCGCTTTGCGGGGTAGCCGCATTGCTGGCAGGAAAGCCGGGTAGACCACGATCGAGAGCAAGGCTTAGAGCGGGCTAGATTTCACGATAATCGGTGACGGGTTGATCTACGATTCGTCCAACTGCGTAACGAGAATCAGACTGTCTTCGCCCGTTCCGATCAGCTTCGTATAGTGACCTTTGCCGGTTAAGTCTTCGGCAAGAAGTAAGTCACCTGGGCCAAAAATACGCTTTTCGCCGCCTGAAACTTCGACTTCATACTCGCCTTTTAGGAACGCCATAAACTGCGGTGCAGGGGTTGGGTGCCAATCCCCATCCCAATTCGGAGGGCAGAAAAGAACAATGCGGTTTTCACTGGTCGATGACCGCCTGTGAACGTAATCGGGGCTGGCGGAGCAAAGTCGGTTGGAATCATCTCACCGGAAACGTCTTCGAAGTGAGATTCTCCATTTTCATTGGCATATAAACGCACGTAGGAATAATTTGGCATCGGCACACTATATCTTTCACGTTTTCAGTAGTCCAACTCGTCGCGTGCTGCTGTAAAGTTCGCCGAAGTTTCACAAAAAAATCTAAGTTGACGCTCGACTGAAAGCTGTTTGATCTCATGACCGAAATGACTGGTGGCGAATTTCTGGCCGAAACGATGCACGGATACGGCGTTTCGCACTTCTTCTTTATGCCTGTGATCGTCGACGATGCGATGGTGAGGATGGAAGAACTTGGGATTACCCGCGTGATGGCGCACAGTGAAAAGCCCGCCGCCTATATGGCCGACGGCTACGCCCGGGTCAAGGGATCGATTGCTTTCTGCGGAGCGCAGTCGGTTGGGGCCACGAACCTTGCAGCGGGTTTGCAAGATCCCTATCTCGCTAGCTCACCGGTTATTGCGCTAACGGGTCGGCTCGTTCAGGAACAGCAGGATCGTCACGCCTATCAGGAAGTCGATCACGGCGCACCGTTCTCGGCCAACACCAAATACAGTGCGCGGGTCGATCGTACCGATCAGCTGCCGATGTATTTGCGACAGGCAATTCGTGAGGCAACCACTGGTACGCCGGGTCCTGCTCACCTCGATCTGGCGGGAATCGCTGGCGGAGATATCACCAAGAACAGTGCTGATATGGAAGTGATTGTTGAAGGCCAGTTCGCAAGCATGCCTCCGTTCCGACCCGAACCCGATTCCGACTCCGTGAACGCTGCGCTGAGCGCCCTTGCGAGTGCGTCGAGGCCGGTGATCATCGCTGGTGGCGGGGTGAAAACTTCAGGCGCTGGTAAGCAGCTAATTGAGCTTGCTGAACGGCTGAACATCCCGGTTGCTACCGCTCTTAATGCCAAAGAAACGTTCCCTTCGGATCACCCTCTGGCGGTTGGTGTTCCGGGATCTTATTCACGGGCATGTGCAAACCAAACAGTCGCAGAAGCCGATCTTGTTTTCTTCATCGGCAGTCACACCGGTGGTCAGGTGACCAACGACTGGAAGCTGCCACGCGCCGGCACCCGTGTCGTTCAAATGGATATCAACGCTTCGGAATTGGGACGTTCGTTCCCGATCGAGGTTGGCCTGCAGTCCGACGTTCGAGCCGGTCTACAGAAGATGCTCGATGCGAGTGGCGAGGTTGGAGTGGCCAGCGACGAAGCAGGTCGGTCGTCATGGATCTCACATGTGCAGCAGCTTGTTGGTGACTGGAAAGCAGGCGTCGAGGATCTCTGGAACTCCGACGAAATGCCGATGCGCACCGAACGACTTTCCAAGGAACTAACGGATCACATGCCGAGCGATTCCATTCTTGTCGCCGACACCGGTCACTCAGGAATCTGGACTGGAACGATGATCGATCTCACAAGTCCCGATCAGTCGTTCATCCGATGTGCGGGGTCGTTAGGCTGGGCCTTCCCTGCAGCGTTCGGAGCGAAGGCCGCTGCGCCAGATCGCCCGGTGATTACTTTCGCTGGTGATGGCGCTCTCTGGTATCACTTCATGGAAATGGACACCGGCGTGCGCTACGGCCTGAACACGGTGACTGTTGTGAACAACAACGCGTCGCTGAACCAGGAACGTGGTCTCAACGAACGCAACTACGGTGGTCCCCTGCCCGGCTCGGACGAACTGTGGAAGTTGACCAAAACCGACTTCGCAGCGATGGCCGAACAGATGGGTGGATTCGGAATCAGGGTCGACAAGCCCGGTGATTTCGAAGGAGCGCTCGATCAAGCCCTGAACGCTGGCAAGCCAGCTGTAATCGATGTGACAACAAACATCGACAGCATCGCCCCAGCAGCCTGGAACTAAGCAGGCGGCTAGCCGCGTTTTCTATTAGAGATAGCGGCATTAGGTCGTTTTTTTTCACTAACAATCGCTTTAATTTACGGAGAAACAAATGCTCGCAGCCGGGACCGCTAGAGTCGATATAACGCCGCCGATTGGAATAGCCCACGCCGGGTGGGGGGCGCAGTCGCACGAGGGTGCCGAGGGGATCGACATGCCCCTGACGATTACCGCGCTGGTGATCGAAACCCATGGCAACACGAACCCTGCCGAGCGCATCGCAATTCTCGATATCGACACTTGCATGCTTGTAGAGGCTTACGACGTGGCGATTCGTGAGGCGGTGCGTGAGGCAACGGGCATTCCGCCGGTAAACCAGCGAGTTTCGTATACCCACACCCACTCGGGTCCGATCGAAGGGCTTTCGTGGATTGTCCAGGGTGACGAAATGGTCGAGCCGTGGTTCAACTCGATGGCTCCTGCTTCAGCGAAAGCAGTTGAAGAGGCGATAACGAAGATCGTTCCGGTGCGGGCCGATTCCGGTACAGGCCACTGTGAAATCAATATCAACCGACGTCCAGTGAGCCACGACGGCAACGTGTTTACGGGTCGAAATCCGAGCGGTTTCGTCGACCACGAAGTGCTGGTGACGGCCATTGATGATCTCGACGGCAACCCTGTCGCCACATTGGTCAATTACGCCTGTCATCCCACGATCATGGGACCTGAGAACAAGCTGATAACGCCCGACTATCCGGGTCCTGTGCGTGAGACGGTCGAGAGCATCGTTGGTGGCACCTGCCTGTTTCTTCAGGGTGCGGCGGGCAACCAGGGGCCAGTGGACGGATTTACTGGCGACACCAAGGTATATCGCAAGCTCGGCAAGCAGCTCGGCATCGAAGCAGCTCGGGTGAGACTGAGCATAGACCCCGTTCCTCGAGAAGAAAAATTAGAAGAGATTCAGGCATCTGGTGCTGATCTGGGCATTTACTCGTTCAAGCAAGTTGGCGAATCGGACGACACACTTGGACTGATCGAATCAGCTTCATCGTTGCCGGTCAAGGAATTGCCGCCTGAGTCTGAGGTGCAGGAAAAGTTCGACCGCATCAGTGCCAATCTTGAACGCGTGCGTAAAAGCGGCGGATCGGTTGAAGAGATCAAGAAAGCAGCATTCCCGGCCAAGCGCGAAACATTGCTGCTTCGCCACACCCAAACATTTGGTCAGGGTGGCAACAAGCGAGATATACCGATTCAGGTAATAAGAGTTGGCAACACCGCTCTGGTGGCCATTCCGGTCGAACCGTTCGCCGAAATTGGCACCGCTGTGAAAGAGCGTTCACCCGCTGACTGGACGTTGTTTTCAGGATATTCGAACGGCTACTACGGTTACCTTCCAATGGCATATGCCTACCCCGAAGGCGGATACGAGGTTGGCCCAACTGCTCCATTTGAAGCAGGGGCAGCCGAGCAGATGATCGAGGACTGCCTCGAAGCAATTCACAAGTTGTGGGACTAATCCCGGAGATTCAATATGACCGACACACCGAACGGCCCAAAGATCGGGATATCCGTCAGTAATTTCGATGATTCGACGTTGCGTCGTGTTCGACAACTCGGCATCACGAACGTTCATTCAAGCGGTGGTGCTGGCAGCTCAGACTCGAACTTCGGTCGCGAGAATCAGTTGCCCTGGACTGATGAAGGGCTGGGAGCCGACGTGAATGCGCTTGAGGCTCACGGAATCAAGCTGGGAATCAAGATGATTACCGGCTTTCCGAACGCCATCTACGGTCGCCCCGGTCGTGACGAAGAAATCGAAAAAGTACTCGAATCTGTACGGGTTGCGGGTCGGCTTGGAATACCAGTTGTCGAATACAACTGGTACGCCCATCGGATAATCGAGGGCTACTACTGGGTTGAGGGTCGTGGCGGATCGCAATATCACGAATTCGACTACCAGACGATCAAGAACCTTCCGCCTCTGCCAGAAGAGGGCGCTCACACTGCCGATGCTATGTGGGACAACATCACTTACTTCCTGAAAGCGGTCATTCCCGCTGCCGAAGAGGCCGGGGTGCGAATGGCGCTTCACCCTAACGATCCGCCAGCACCGATCAGCCGTGGTTCTGAGCAGATCATGGGCAGCATCGAAGGCTGGAAGAAGTTGGTCAGCATCGTCGATAGCACTGCGAACGGCATTACGTTCGACTGTGGCGTGACTCGTGAAATGGGTGGCGATCCTGTTGAGACAGCACGCTACTTTGGTGATCTAGACCGTATAAATCACGTTCACTGGCGCAATGTGATAACTGATATTCCAAACGAGAAATACACCGAGGTGTTTTTGGATGAAGGCGAGGTCGACATGCTTGCCGTGATGAACGAACTTGTACGGCAGGGCTATCCGAGGATCGTGTATCCGGAGCACCCGCCCAGAATGGATCACGATATCGAGTTTGCCCACGACGGATTCGGAGCCGGGTACACCGGATTCGCCTACACCGTTGGGTACGCTCGAGCTGCATTGCAGGCTGCACTCAAAGGTTAGTCATTTGTAGTCGAGTTCTTCTAGCGTTTGTGCGGTAATATCTGGCCAGCACCAACTGATAGGCCCAAGTAGAGATCAAATATGTACAACCTGAACCACATCCACATGAAATCAAACGACCCGATGAAAGCTGCTACTTGGTGGGTCGACAACTTCGGGTTCGAGATCGTTGATGATTCGACCCGCGAAACCGGCGATCGTTTCGTGAAGTGCCGATCGGCAAACGGTGTGCCGGTGAATATTTCGGGTCCGCTTGATGGACAGACGCTAGTTGAAAGCGATTCAGGGCCGAATCTTGGCCTTGAGCATTTCGGGTTCGATGTTGAAGATATCGATGCTGAGATAGAGCGTCTGGCAGCGGTAGCTGCGCCGCTGGTGGATGGACCGAACGTGCTGCCCGACGGCACACGTTTTTGCTGGGTAAGCGCACCCGACAACGTACGGGTAGAGCTTATTCAGTGGCCTAGTTAGTACGGGTGGGTTACGTCAGTACGTAACAGTTAGTTCACTACTCATTTCCAGACAGTAGCGCAGCGGAATGGAGGAATTTCACGGGATTCAAAGTGCATTCCAGTCGACACGACCCGCGCACGCCCCTCCCTCAGGTCCCTCGGCTTCGATGACGAAGTTTATCCCGATGGAAATCGGGGCTCGGGAAAGGACAGTGGCGCCCGGCTACCTGTTGTCCGTATCAGCGCCGATATTCTCGCCACGAAGATGGTTTGCTCGGATGTCGTGCTTGCCGGGGTAGCGAATCGGCAGATGGCCATCTTCGATCATCAGATCGAGCGGATTCAGCATCGTCTTCATTGGCATCTCGACTTGCACGTGAAGTCGCGCCGATTCGTACACAGCGTGAACCATTTCCAACGCCTTATAGCCGTTTACGCCGTTGCCGCGATGATAGTCGGATCGACCCGACGCCCAGTCGGCAAGCTCTCGTGCCTGACCTGCGCCACCCTCGACCCATTCGAACTTATCTGCCCCGTACTTAAAGAATTCACCGTCGGGCTTATGTTGCGCCCAGCCACCAGATTTGGCGTTCATCAGGAAAAGATCGTCTGTCGTCATCTCGATCATGCCCTCTGATCCGTAGATGCGAGCGCCCTGCCACCTGACCGGCGTGAGGTCGGAAACGATCATCGCCTGAGCGTCGTTTTCGAACCCGAACACGGCAAGTGCCTTGTCTTCGATCTGGGTCGAGCGCTCCCAGTGATCGGTTTCACGTTCAACGTTGCCCATCACCCATGTGCACTCAACGTCACCAAGCAGGTATCGGAACATGTCGGTTTGGTGCGAAGCGTAGTTCGGCAGGCCGTCACCGGCGACGCTAGTGATAAGCCGTACGTCGCCGATCTCGCCGTCTTCGATCATCTGCTTTGCCAGCGTGTAGGCAGGCAGGAACCGACGTTGATGCCCGATGACCAACTTCACGTTGTTGCGTTCGCAGACCATCAACATATTTGCGGCGGCGGCAAGACTGTCGGCCATCGGCTTCTCACAGAGTATTGCCTTGACCCCGCCTGCAGCTGCGGCGGCTACTGTCATTGGAGCGTGACCACTGTGCCAGACACCAATCGAAACGACGTCGGGTTTGGCCGTTTGGAGCATCTCTCGGAAATCGGTGAAGTGCTCGGCCTTGTAGTCGTCGTACTCAGCAAACTCTTCGTCGTACTCGGTCATCACCTGCGGGCTCAAATCGGCGAGAGCAACAATTTCGTACTGACCACTGTTCAAATAACCCTTTGAGTGGTTCTGGGTCATTCCGCCGCTGCCAATTACACCAACACGAAGTTTGTCTGCCAATTTTCCAGCTCCCTGATCACGCGCCTTGAACAAATCATGCGGAGTCTACAGGGCGACAGCTATCAGGGCAGTCGTATCGTTGCGTCAGGGGGATTGGCCGAGTGCTTATTTCGAGTTGAAATCGCTCATCGAGGCCAGCGTTTCATCGGCGGGAGCGGGTCTGGAAAATACGTAGCCCTGAATTTCGTGACAGCCCATTTGTCGAAGGACTTCGACTGTCGGTTTTTCTTCCACTCCCTCAGCAACAACTGTAAGCCCGAGATCGATTCCCAGTCGGATAATCGACAGATAAGCCAATCGATCGGACTATACGCAATTGATTACGAACGGCATCCGTAATTTTCGATTCGTCCGCGGCAACAAGCAGCACAGTAACAGCGCAGCCACGGTTGTGAAGATTGCGAGCAGCAACGAGGGCGCCTCCACCATTGCCTCCAGGCCCCGCAGCGACCAGCACCCGCTTGCCTGCGGCTCCGCCGTTCAGAGCGGTGTTAACTACGACACTGGCAAGGTTTCGACCGGCGTTCGCCATCATCTGCAGCAGTGAAATACCGAAGTCCTCCATCATTGCGCGATCGACCTCAATCATCTGCTCGGTCGTGATGTAGGGAATATCCGCTGGGGCGATTGGAAATGAACCGGTCATGGGGCGATTCTGTCAGACGCCCCCAGATATTCCATATAAGTCTAAAAACTTGTCAGTTCAGGTTTTCGTGGTGATCTTTCGTATCGCATCTGATAGGTTGCGTGCCGTAAATAGTGACTCAACAAATTCTTCGCCAGTGCGCCTTATTTACAAGGTTCTGGCGTTCTGGGAGTGCGAGATGAAACTGCTTTTCTTCAACGATTTTCAACTGGGTGTGATGAAGGGCGACAACGTCGTCGATGTTTCCGATGTTGTTAGCGATATCCCGCATCTCGAACCTCAGCAGCTGATTAGCGGGCTCATCGCCGATTTCGATTCGTACAGGGGAAAGCTTGAAGCTGCTGTAAGCGCTTCCGATGGCGTACCCGTTTCAGGTGTCCGAGTGCGCCCACCGCTACCAAAGCCGACGAACGTTGACTGCATGGCGGTCAACTATATGGAAGACGGCACCCGCGACGAGCCGGCTCCGATAAACGCATTCCAGAAGTCGGCATACGCGATCATTGGTCCTGGTGACACGATGGTGCTTCCCGACGCCCCGGCTACGGTTTTCGAGGGCGAAGCTGAGATGGCTCTCGTGATCGGCAAGACTGCCACCAATGTAAAAGCTGCCGATGCTTTTGACTACATTTTTGGCTACACAAACTTCATCGATGGCTCGGCACGTGGGCTTCCGGGTGCGAACGTGTTCCACGCAATGAAATCACGCGATACGTTTGCGCCGATCGGTCCATACATCGTTACAGCTGATGAAATCCCGAATCCTCAGAATTTACAGATTCAGCTCTGGAACAACGGTGATTTGAAGCAGAATTTCAATACTGACGACATGGGGCACAACATAGCTCGCTGTATCGAATTCATCACTTCTATTCACACGTTGGAACCGGGCGACATTCTTGCCACCGGTACGAATCACCGGGGTCTGAACCCGTTCCAGGATGGCGAGGTTATCGAGCTGGAAGTTGAAGGTTTTGGGCGTTTGAGCTTCAACGTCAAGGACGATCTCAAGCGAACTTGGGCTCGAGAAACTCATCTCGAGCGTGAAGATAAAGGCCTGCCGGGATCGCCCGCTCAGGATTCTGGCAAGTACTCGTAGCATGAGTCTGTAAGCCCTCGAACGGTGCTGGCTGCGGGAACCGGTTTTCCGATGCTACGTCGATCGAGGGCTTGCGATGCTTCAACTTAGATACCTATTACGCAGCGCTATTCGTCGCGCCAACCGTAGATTTCGAGATAACAATGCTGCGACGATGCGGACATGACATCCATGGCTGTACGGATTCAGACGATGGTGATCGGTTTAGGACTGATTGCCGTGATCATGTTGATTTCAGGATGTGAAAGTTCTGAGACCGTTCTGGTTGCTCCGGTAACGTTGAGCCTACGCTAACCGAACTGCCCGCAACGGCGACTGTGGTGCTGCCAACCGCAACCGTCGCTCCCACTCCAGTTCCTAACTCGCCAGCTTCCTATTCAGTTAGCCACGCCGACAGGGTTTATCCAGAACTGGCAGAACTCTATGCCATCAATCTCAGTTTCAAGCAATTTGGGATGGAGATCGTACTCACAGCCAACATCGTGGGTGGTCCCAGTAGTAATCGCCAGATGCACTGCAACGGCACGACGATTCTGTGGGGCAACGAGTCTGGGCTGACAGTGAAAGGCGATTGTCTACCGTACGACGATCACCCGAATTTCGCTCGCAGCCATCGATTCCAATACACGTTCGAAAATCCTGGTGAAGCAGAAATCGTATTCATCTACGACAATCTTCCGCCCGCCTCGATCATCGTTCAAATCGATGAAGACTTGGTCTGGCCAGTTGCGACACCTAACGCTCCGGTCAGCCCCTATTCACAGTCCAAAATTCCACTGCACTTACTCAACAACCCCGTTGCTCAGGAACTCGCCGATCTGTATTCGCTTGAACTTCATGTTGTTCAGAACGGCAGTACGGTCGAGGTCCACGGCATCATCACAGGTGGGCCCGATAGCCATCCAGAAATGCACTGTCGCGGTATTGAGGTAAATTGGGGTAACGACGTCATCTCGGTCTCGACGGCGGACTGCTCCCCGTATAAAGAGGGCGACAAATTTTCACGTGGAGGTAGTTCGTTCGGTAGGGATAATCACGTTTATCAGTACACCGAAGCTGGCTATCACGAAATCTCGTACCGCTACGGGGAACTTCACGCCTTCCCGGTAGTGATATACGTCGACCCAGACTGATCGACGATTCCGGTGTAGTATCTCGCTCGCAGAGTCTTCTTGGGCTCTTATGACGGCTGTGGCAATCAAGCCACATTTCTACTGCAGGCGGGTAAGCAAATACATGACATCCGAAGCGAGCGATCTTTCTTACGTTATTCACCACACGAGAGCGATGCGGCGGCTCAAGCCGGATCCGGTTCCCGAAGATGTGCTGATGCAATTGGTGGACGCAGCGAACCAGGGGCCGACCGGTAGTAACAAGCAGAATGCCAGTTGGATTATCGTTCGTGATACCGAGCAGAAGAAGAAACTCGGAGAGTTGAACCGGGCCGCGGTTAATGCGTATATCGACGGTGCTGATTCGTCTGCGCCAGTACGAAGTGGGATCGTTCGGGCTGTGAAGTGGCAACGAGATCACTTCGCCGAAATACCGGCGTTGATGATTCCGTGCTTGAGCTTCGATTCACCACCTGACGACACATGGCGCGCCGGTGCGGGATCTGGCGGATCGATCTGGCCAGCAGTGCAAAATCTGCTACTTACTGCACGATCTCTGGGTCTCGGCGCAGCTCTCACCACTTTGGGACTTTCCGATCGTCCTGCCGCCAAGGCTGTGCTTGGGCTTTCTGAGTTGGTGGAACCGTACGCAATCATTCCGGTCGGCTATCCAACGGGTAAGTTTGGCCCACTGAGTCGGCAGCCTTTGGAAAAAGTGGTTCACTTCGACCGCTGGTAGGTTTCGAGTTTTAATAACTGAACATGAGGTTCAACGCATGGCATCAACAATGAAAGTTACCCGGCTCTACACTGGCGACGATGGACAATCGCATTTCGAGGATATCGAGGTCGAACTCGGTCCGAACAATGTTGGGCAGCTTTCTGAACGGTTCGATGCGACTGGCCTAATTTTCAGGGAGACGAGTGGCGATTACGACTACGATTTTCACAATGCTCCGCGTCGTCAGTACATCGTAAATCTCGATGGTGCGGTTGAGATTACCGTGGGGAGTGGCGAGAAGCGTGTGTTGGAGGCTGGCGAGGTGTTTTTGGCTGAGGACACCACTGGGCAGGGTCACATTAGTAAAGCGGTGAACGGCAAGGTTCGGCACTCGCTGTTCATCACGTTGGACTAGGGTCGCTAGGCGACGTTTTTCTGAGGGGGATTTCAGATAGCGGATGCAGTTTCCTTTCCCGACCGGAGTCATCGGAATGGAGGGATCTGGAGGGGGCGCGGGAAGCATTGCATCAGAATTCCACGTTTATATCCGGCTATATCGTGCTCGCTACCCCGCTTCAGGTCCGTCGGCTCCGATGACGAAGTTTATCCCGATGAAGATCGGGGCTCGGGAAAGGAACCGGAGCACCAGATGCCGATCTATATCGCCTGTACCCGGCGTATTAGGTCGGTCACTCGCTCATCGGTCTCCGGCGTTGAAGTCCCACTCACGTCTATCGACACCCTGTTGGCGAATCCCTGTCGGCGTTCGATTTCATCTGGCATCGAATCGTATGTTCCCGAGGTCACAAATTCCTGCACGACTTCGAGCGGAACGGCTCCCGCCATTTCGTCCCAGCGATTGGTTACCGACATTTCGTACAGCTTTTGGCCTAGCTCCTGCTGCCCGTGGACCTCGAACACTCCCTGGTACGTTCGTGTTGAGCCGTAGAACGCAACGCGCTCCCTCGCTTGGAGCAACTTGTCGACTAGCTCTTCCTCGGTTTCAGCAAGTGCCATCATGCCGCCTGCTGAAACCTCGATATCTGAAATATCTCGCCCTGCTTGCTCGGTACCTCGTGCCAGGTTCGGCAGAGTCACCTCACGAACGTACTTTTCAGTCGTAAACGCATGTGGCAGTAGGCCGTCGGCAACCCGGCCAGTAACTCGAGTCATAGCCGGATTCACTGCTGCTAAAAATATCTTCGGGAACGGAACGTCGATGGGTCCGGGATTGAACGCAGGTGGGCACAGAGTGAACTGATAGTGCTCACCTTCGAACGGCATCAGCTTGCCGGTTTGGAAGGTCTCCCACACCGCTCGCATCGTCAGCACGTAGTCTTCCATGCGTTTGGCTGGCGACACCCACGGGCCGGTGCTGAATCGGCGCTCGTTGTGACCTTTCACCTGCGAACCGAGCCCCACCATGATCCGGCCGCCGGTCATCTGCTGCAGTTCCCACGCCATCTGCGCTGTCACAAACGGGCTGCGTGGGAAGGCGATCATCACCGACATGCCGATTTCGGCGCGGGTGCTGGCGTGAGCTGCGAGCGTCCATCGCATTGTCGCTTCGTTCTTGAGTTCGCCAGTGGTCAACGCGTCATACCCGAGACGTTCTAGCCGTGCTATTTCGTCCGGAACTGCCTCTAGTAGCCCTTCGCCGTACCTGCCGACTACTTTCATTCCAGGTCAGCTGCTTTGATTCGAGCGATTAGTTCGGTGGTGGAAATACCTTCGGTGTAGCTAACCGACTGGTAGATGCCCATCTTGATCGGAACTTTGTACCAGGTGTCCCTGACTTCCGGTGCGACGTCATCGCCATGAATAATCAATTCGATCTGATTCTTTTCGATCCACTCGCGAGTGATTTCAAGCGGTGCGTTTGGAATCACTTCATCGACGTATCGGCAACCGCTTACCGAGGCGATCCGTTCTTCCATCGTAAGGATCGGGGTGCGTTTGTAGCTTTCGACGGTTTCATCTGCGTGGATGCCGACGAGTAGGAAATCACCGTGTGATTTGGCTTGTTTGAGAAAGTTCACATGGCCGTAGTGAAAAAGATCGGCCACCATATCGACGTAGACGCGTGTGATTTCGATCACTCCTAATTAATTCTTCAGATATCTAGTAAACGAAACGTGTTCTAGAGGGCTGTCAGAGCGTTAGCCCTGCCCGACGGGTTTTCAACATCGGGTTTGTACAGGTAGTCGACGTTTGGTTCGAGTTCCTCAAGATAGAGAATCTCTTTATTTCCGCCGAGTTCCACTGCAACAACGTAGCAGGCTTCTTCGGGGAGACTGAAGTATACGAATCCTTCCGGGTCCGTTTTAGCGATATCGAGCCCCGTAAGCACGCTGGTGGCAGCAAGCGTGACCTCTGCGCCTTCGACTGTGTCGCCATTGAAGTCAATAACTTTCAGGCTGCCCGTGTGTGCTTTGGAATCGCGAACGTCCGACAATCGCAATATCTCGCTGGTTTCGCCTGAAGCTGCACCCTCTTCCATCAGGTCAAGAACTTCTTGTTCGAATCCACCTGCTTGCTTCGGAGTCATCCAATCGGGACCGTACTTGAGTCTGAAGTATTCTTCTGGAGGATTCGGCACCATGAATTTCGTGCCAAGAAAATCGATTTCTTTCAGGTTTTCGTGAAGGCTGACAGGGATTTTGACTACCGGCCACTGGTAGATGCTGTCACCAATGATGTGATAGCAAGTCCAGTCCATCTGGATACCCGATTTCTTCAGGTCAACACTCATGTGTAGGTCGCTGTCGATAACCTCGGCGTTGTAGCCGTGTTTACGGAATTCTTTAGCTGCTTCTTGCACCTTCTCAATTGTTAATCCGTGCAGTCCGATAACCGACCCGAGGTCGAGGTCATCGTCCCACGGAATGAAGGCTTGATCTCGCACCGCACCCAAACATGTACCATGTCTTAGGAAGAATGCTAATCCGAGTTGATCAAGAATCTGCTTCGCTTCCTTTAGAAGCGCCTCGGCAGTCGTCATGTCCATCGGTTCAAATACTGTTGTGCTCATGGCTTTAGATCAGCTCCAAAGTGGCTATCTCCCCGAGACATGAAACGTCGACGAGACTGCTTTGTAGTTTGCATTACGGATGTTGTAAACATCGCTACAGCGAACTGGTTTGGTACAGGGTGTAGACCGTTCTCACCCGCAAAAGGGTCGATAGTTGAGGACGATTGACCCAATCATACAGAGGTCGAGATTACTGTCGTTGAAAAATGACGATCTCAACGAATAGATGCATGCGCATTTAATCGCAGAAACCACTGTAGTGAGTCTTCCGGGCGCCTTGCGGGGGAAGTCCGCAATAGTAGACAGTCGGCGTGTCGCAAGTGGTGCAGCCTTGATGCCTGTTTGATTTGGTGCCTGTTTGATTTGGTGCCTGTTACTAGAGAAACGAGTGGGAATGCTAACTGAACGAAGTCTAATAAGAATTTCACCGACCGAACATGATGTGCTGAACAAGCTTCAAGTGCTCAGCGCCAAATCGGGATCTCACTCGCCCAGCCTGGCGACGATGCAGCAGGCTATTCCAGAAATCAACGTTGAAATCGACGCCTGTTATCTCTCGAACCCGCTCGCAACCGATCTGTTCTGGACACATTTCAATGCAGACGTGCTTGCCGACCCACAGCTGTTTAAGCGAATGCTCGAAGCGTACCCATCGCAGAACAGGGCCATTGCCGAGCGACTTTCGCAGGCAATCGATGTCGAGCCGAATCGCATATTTATTGCCAACGGAGCCACCGAAGCGATTCAGGCGATAATCCATAATTTTTCACACCACCTCCACATCAGCACGCCCACCTTCTCGCCTTACTACGAGTTCGCCGGGGCAGACCGACAGGTGACCAAGTTCCAACTGAACGCTGACGACAATTTCAGGGTCGATCCTGAAAAATACGTACAGTCGGTGCTCAAGAGCGGTGCAGACACCGCGGTGCTGATATCACCAAACAACCCCGACGGCTATCTGATTCCTGACAGCGACCTCGAGTGGATCCTTTCTAAGTTGAGCGGTCTGAAAACCGTAATTGTCGACGAAAGCTTCGTTCACTTTGCCGCTCGGCCAACTCTAAATAACGAACTGCCGACGTTAACCGGCATCACCGAAAAATTCGAAAACGTCACGATCGTAAAAAGCATGTCGAAAGATTTCGGCATTGCTGGAATACGGGCCGGCTACGCAATCATGCAGCCGGAACGTGTAACTCAGCTTCTCGAATCGGGTTACCTGTGGAACACAAGCGGCATCGCTGAATACTTCTTCTCGCTTTTTGGTCGACCAGATTTCCTGGTCGAGTATCGAACCGAGTTGACGAAGTACAAGAACTACATCTATAGGTTCACGGCGGAAACTTCGAAGTTCGACTTTGTACGAGCGTACGAGACGAGTGCTAACTTCCAACTGATGAAGTTGCCGAAAGATATTTCTGCCGAGATAGTCGCGGCATTGTTGCTACTTCGACATGGCGTATATGTTCGAAGCTGTGGCGACAAGATTGGCCTGCACGGCGAGTTCTTACGGGTTGCCATTCGAACTGAACCGGAGAACGTAAAGATTCTCAGCGCGCTAAGCGAAATACTGAACTAGCTGAAACTCAACAAAGTTAAGCAACATGGCCGAACCGGAGTTATTCCGATTCGGCCATGTTTTTGTTTCTAATTGAAGTGGTTTAGCGATTAGCCGTCGTTGCCGAAAGCTTCCATGGCCTTCTCCAGAGCCACTCCGGTTAGTCCATCAGGAACGCCCGAGCTGAAGTCAAAGTCGTCTGGGTTACCCAGCGTATTGTCCCAGCCCATGGCTGCGAGTTCTTCAGGAGACGGTGGGTCACCGAGCAGCTGCTCAGCAAGGTCCTCAAAGGAACCTGCACCACCGAGTCGAAGACCTTCTTCACCGATGAACTCTTTTCGTACGTCAACGTCGAAGTCGCCAAACTCGGGAACCGTGTCACCGATACCGTGGAGTGCCATTTCGTCCAAATGCTGAACCTGATCTAGACCGAAAGCAGCCAGAGCATCAAAATCCATCTGAGTCATGTGGTCACGGCCGAAGCCTTCCATTGCGTTGGGATCAAAGAACTCAACCTGCGCCGGATCGAAACCAGCCATTGCTTCAGGGTCGAAGTTAGCGAATTTTTCAGCGTCGAATCCAGCCATCGCCATCGGGTCGAAGTGACCTACCTGGTCAGGGTTGAACCCGAACATTGCTGCAGGATCGAAGTTAGCGAATTTTTCAGCGTCGAATCCAGCCATCGCCATCGGGTCGAAGTGACCTACCTGGTCAGGGTTGAACCCACCCATTGCCATCGGATCAAAGTTGGCGAACTGGTCCTTGTCGAACCCACCCATTGCCATTGGATCGAAGTTTCCAACGCGCTCGGCGTCAAAAACGTTCATCAATGATGGGTCGAAGTTAGCGAAGTGATCTTGACCGAAGCCACCAAAGGCCATCGGGTCGAAGTTACCGAATTGCTCCTTGTCGAATCCAGCCATCGCCATCGGGTCGAAATGACCTACCTGGTCAGCGTTGAACCCACCCATTGCCATCGGATCAAAGTTGGCGAACTGGTCCTTGTCGAACCCACCCATTGCCATTGGATCGAAGTTTCCAACGCGCTCGGCGTCAAAAACGTTCATCAATGATGGGTCGAAG
>Ga0209402_10001159_pt1 | contig 29491 bp, 24 predicted proteins | sample ArcticOcean_MG_C_3_FD_187437 | JGI IMG/M metagenome (GOLD analysis project Ga0209402, IMG submission 187437) | Marine microbial communities from western Arctic Ocean - ArcticOcean_MG_CB8_126 (SPAdes) (version 2) | ecosystem: Environmental > Aquatic > Marine > Oceanic | place: Arctic Ocean... | reverse complement strand
CAACTTGATTATTGATTCTATCAATAAAATCTTCATCTTTAATTAGATTTAAAACTATAAAAAGACCAGTATTAGCATTTTTTAACCATCCAAATCTTGCATTAATTGATGTTATATTAGAGATATTATTATACTGAATAAGACTTTGAAGGTATATTCTTGGGGTAAAAGAGTATGTAAATTTTCCTCCTGTTATTAGAGCATTAATGGATCCGTTTTCAAGATTAAGTTTGTTGTAGTTAACTGTTAAAGCCGAATTGAATCTATCTCCGAAACGCATATTTACAGTGTTATTAGAAGAAAATCTATCACCTCCATAGTAACCTCCAACAACAGTTCTAGATGTATAATATATTTGATTGTTTTTATTTGTAAAAACCATAAGAGCAAATTCTTTATGATTGTATTTACCTTCTGTAATAGTAACTCCTGATATTGGGAAATCTTCAAGGACCCCTTCGGTTGTAAAATTAATTGCAGTGTGTATTTCAAAACCACTTTTCCAAACCCAATGATTATCAATATGCAGAAAGCTAGAAATTAAATCATTATTAAAATTTAGGTATCTGTGACCAGAAATATGAGGGCGAACCTCAAGAAAATTTTCAGTATTTTTTGGTCTCCATTGCTTAAAAATTAAAAACTCAGGTTTTTTAAATGCTTCTCTAAGTAAAAAACCTACTTCAGGATTGAACCCCTCACCTACTTCTGTGTATGCACCATGAATTCTCCAACCATCCCAGGCATACTCTGCTTTTAAGTTTAACGCATGGTCTTTGCTAGTTATATTTGGAGTTGAACTTTTTGAAAGAAAACCAGTGATTTGAGCTTTTTTACCTATTCCCCACTTTCCGTCAAGTGCTAGCACTCTGTTATAATTATTTACCTCAGAACCCAACTGAGATTTATTTATGTAGATTCCCCCAATTGAAGATCTACTTTTAGTAAAATCGTGATTTACTCTAGCTACTGAAAAATTATTTTCATGAATTCCGTCAGACCTAACCTCATCAGTATACATGTTTAATAGACCTACATTAGTTTGTCCTATTTTACCAGATATTCTTGATCCACCTTTTATTGGTATAACAGAACCATCATCACTTAAACCAATGCGTCTACTAAAAAATAAATCTACTTCACCTGGACTACCTACGCTAAATTGTCCAGCATTTTCTAAAAAAAAAGCTCTTTTCTCAGGAAAAAAAAGATTAAACCTATCCAAATTAACCTGCTGTTCGTCAACTTCTACTTGTGCAAAATCTGTGTTATATGTCATGTCAAGAGTTAATCCAGGTGTAAGGCTATATTTTAGATCAACACCAAACTCTTGATTATTTGATTTTGAATTGTTTGACTTGTCATTAATGCTTCGAGTTAAAGCGTATGGGAAAATTTTTAAATTTTTAGGTTTTTTTAAGTTAATCCCATTCATTTTTCCTGCTAAGGAAAGTCTTTTAATTTCAAATGCTATAGGAAGTGGAGCCCAATAAGCTATTTCACTGGTTTTACTAATATTTCTTTGAAAATTAATTCCCCATGTTTTGTTATTACCGTTTCCAAAACGCAAAGTCCTCAATGGGATTGCAAACTCAGCACTCCAACCATATTTTCCGGTTTCAGTTTTCACTTCCCATGAAGCATCCCAGTTTAAGTTAGTTCCACCTATTACACCACCTATTACTCCACCTTGCTGTAAATTACCTTCTCCTTCATTATCAATTTGAGCATCGTACTCTACACCAATTGAATTTGTACCAAATAAAAATCCATTTTGCTGATCGTTATATGTGTCTAAAATAAAAAGAAAACTATCATCGTCATCTAGATTAGAGTCTCTCCTTGAATCTGAAACCACTATCTTTTCGGGTTCTTTATCAAAGCATATTACTCCAACATAAAGTGTTTTGTTAGTAAAAGCTATTCTAATTTCAGTTTTTTCAGAGGCAGGAAATCCATAAAAAGGTCTAGCTTGAGATAAATTTGTAATTGGTTTTATCTCAGCCCATGTTGGATCTGTAATTATGTTACCATCCAGTTTAGGATCGCTAGAAAGATAAGAAGCATTAAAGTTTGGAGGATTTGTTGTTTTTTTATTTTGGGCAATTAATGGAATATTATATAAAAAAATAAAACAAACTATCCATCTAATACAATTATAAAATAAACTATGCATATTTATTTTTAACAGATTTGAATACAAATATTGTAACATAAATTTAAATATTTTTGATAAAAAGAAATTATTTTCTTAAGAAGAATTTATAGTTTCTCACATACCATATTTAAATTGTCATATCTTTAATTAAAATTTTAATAATGAGTAGTAAATTTTTCGGAAATAGGTTGGCAAAAAACACTCCAAAGCAGACAAACAAAAAGTCCGTTAATAATAATGTTGCTAAACGTTCAACTGCAGTAAGGAAATCAGGTAGAGGTAAATAGTCTTAAAAGAATAGCCTAACCCCTTTTAATATATGCAAATCCTGAAACTCCTGATTTAAAAACAACCTTATTTCTTCTGTAATCATTCACTTCATATAAATCAGCGAGTAAAATCTCCGCATTTGTTAATTCAAAAATCACACCTTTTACTACATCATTTTTATTCCCAGTGTAAAATAGAATCGGATGAATATCTTTTCCGCTAGATTTAATAACTACTGGGTCAGTTATTTTTAGATTCTCGATTCGATAGCCAACTAATTCTTCTTTTTGTCCATCAAGAATTCTTCCAAAAGTTTTTTGTTGCACAATTGTTAATTGTAGTGTTCCATATGAAAATAATTTAGGCATATAAATAATATATAAATAAAACTAAAAATAAATTATTTATTAGTCAATAATAACATTGCAATTTAAATATCTCAATTTAAGTTAATTAATTATCTTGTCAAGAATATTTATTTCTATTTTATAATAGTATTTTATGATTTAACTGAAGGGTATTCAGATTTGAAATTAAATACTAAAAAAGTTTATAAATTGTCATAATGATAAAAGATAATAATTCTATTCAGTTTAAAATTCCTGGAAGTGATGAGACTACTAGGTATGAAAAAATACATAATGTTTGTTTTGACTCTGCAGAACAAGGATCTAAAATGGTAGCTCATGAAATAGCCAATTCAATAAAAAAGTGTACTAAAGATCATTTTATTTTAGGTTTAGCTACAGGTTCATCACCAATTGGAGTTTATAGGGAATTAGTGAGGTTACATAAAGAAGAAGGGTTAAGTTTTAAAAAAGTGATCACTTTTAATTTGGATGAATATTTTCCAATTGAAAAGAACAATGAACAAAGTTATCATAGCTTTATGTATCAACATTTATTTTCTCATATAGATATTGTTAAAAACAATATTAATATACCACAAGGAAAATTGTTAGAGCACGACATTTCAGACTTTTGTGATAATTATGAAAAAAAGATTAATTCTCTTGGCGGAATTGATTATCAATTACTAGGAATAGGAAGAACTGCGCATATTGGTTTTAATGAGCCTGGATCAAATCAAAATTCGTGTACTCGAATAGTAAGTCTTGACTCTATAACTAAAGAAGATGCTGCTTCAGATTTTAATGGTGTTGAGTCTGTGCCCAATAGGGCAATTACTATGGGCATCAGAACTATACTAAATGCGAAGCGAATTATTTTATTAGCTTGGGGTCATAAAAAATCAAATGTGATATCCAAATCTATAGAAGGAAATACAGATTCTAACTATCCAGCTAGTTTCCTACAAAAACATAACAATACTACTTTTATTTTAGATAATGAATCAAGCGCACAATTGATAAAATATAAAACACCTTGGTTAGTTAAAGATTTTAATTGGACTGATGAACTTAAAAAAAAGGCTATAACATGGCTAAGTAAACAAACAAATAAATCAATTTTAAAACTTACTCAAAGAGATTATAATGAGAATGGTTTGTCAAGTTTAATTATATCTAGTGGATCTGTTTATGATTTAAATATATGGATGTTTAATCAGCTTCAAAGAACTATTACAGGTTGGCCAGGAGGAAAACCGAATACTGATGATAGTGATCGTCCCGAAAGAGCTAATCCAGCTAAAAAGCGTGTTTTGGTTTTTAGTCCACACCCAGATGATGATGTTATTTCGATGGGGGGAACGATTAAACGTCTCTTTGATCAAGGTCATGATGTTCATATAGCATATCAAACCTCAGGAAACATTGGCGTTTCCAATGAAGAAGCTCTTAGGTTTATTGAAATAGCAAAATTTTCGTTTTCAGAAGAAATTATTGTTACTGATAAAATAGCGGATAAAATTCAAAAAAATAATAATTCTAAATCAATATTAAAACTTAAGGGAGCTATAAGAAGAAGTGAATGTCTATCTGCAGCTCGTTATTTAGGTCTTTCAGATCTTAATTTACATTTTATGGATCTTCCTTTTTATGAATCTGGAAAAATTAAAAAAAATGAAGCAACAAAAAATGATGTTGATATAACAATTGATTTGATTAAATCTATTAAACCCCACCAAATATTTGCCGCTGGTGATTTAGCCGATCCTCATGGAACCCACAGGGTGTGCTTAAATATATTGCTTGATGCTGTTAAGCAAATTAAAAATCAATCATTTATGAAATCTTGCTGGTTGTGGTTATACAGAGGTGCATGGCAAGAATGGGATATAGAAGAGATAGAAATGGCTGTTCCAATGAGCCCAAGTCAGGTAGTTCAAAAAAGAAATGCTATATTATATCATCAATCACAAAAAGATAAGGTTATGTTTCAAGGAGAAGATAATAGAGATTTTTGGTTAAGGGCTGAACAAAGGAATAAAAACACAGCTCAAAAGTATAATCGATTAGGTATGGCAGAGTATGAAGCTATGGAAGCATTTAAAAGATACATTTTTTGACATGAAAAAGACTCTTGGTTTTCTTGTTTTGATGTTCTTTTCTATTTCATGTAATGATAAAAATGATTGGTTATACCTGTTTGATGGTAAAACAACTAGTGGATGGAAAGGTTATAACTCTGAAATAATGCCTCCAGGCTGGATAGTTAAAAAAGGAGTTTTAACATTTGAAACAGAGAAAAGACTAGAGACTGAATACAAAGGAGGAAGAGATATAATTTATGTAAATGAGGAATTTGAAAACTTTGAATTGTATTTAGAATGGAAATTACCTGCAGGTGGAAATAGTGGAATATTATACCACATTAAAGAAGATTATGCTGCTCCTTACGAGGTGTCACCAGAATACCAATTAATAGACGACTTAAAGTGGGGTGAAATTAACGATAACACTCTTGAGAATTGGCAAAAAACTGCTGCTGATTATGGAATGTATGAAGCAGAGGGAACTGAAAAATTGGTAAAACCTGCTGGGGAGTGGAATAGTTCCAAAATAATTTTTACTCCATCAAAAGTTGAGCATTGGTTAAATGGTCAATTAGTTCTTTCTTTTGTTCCATGGTCTGAAGATTGGAAAAAAAGAAAAGAAACTGGTAAATGGAATGAATATCCTGATTATGGCAAATATAAAAAAGGTTTTATTGGACTTCAAGATCATGACAGTCCCTTGGCTTTTAGAGAAATAAAAATTAGAAAATTATGAACAAGAGAACCTTTTTAAAATCTGCTGCAACATTAGCCTCTACTGCTTTTATTCCTTCACTTGGATGGGCTTTATCAAAAAACAAAAGATTAAGAACAGCTCATATTGGTGTAGGAGGAATGGGTGGAGAAGATTTAAAAGCGTTTGCTTCTCATAAATCAGTTGATATAGTAGCTTTATGCGATGTTGATTCAAATGCTCTAAATACTGCTAAAGCGGTTCATCCTAAAGCAATGACTTTTTCTGACTATCGTTTATTGTTAAACGAAATAGGTGATCAAATTGATGCAGTTGTCGTTTCTACACCAGATCATACCCATGCCCCTGCATCACTTATGGCTATGGATTTAGGTAAAGCGGTGTATTGTCAAAAACCACTAACTCATCATGTTTCAGAGGCGAGGCAGATGGCTAAATTGGCTAAAAAAAAGAAATTAATTACCCAAATGGGCATTCAAGTCCATTCTTTTTATGATTATAAGCTAGCTACATTATTAATTCAGTCTGGTATCATAGGAAAAGTAAATTGTGTTCGTGCATGGTCACCAAAAAATTGGGGATACGATGGCCCCTCTCCAAAGAGTTTTGACCCTATCCCTTCTAGCTTAGACTGGAATCTTTGGTTAGGAACAGCAAAGAGTCACAAATATAAGGAAGGGATTTATCATCCTGGAAATTGGAGAAAATTAATTGATTTTGGTTGTGGAACTCTGGGAGATATGGGTGTTCATATTTTTGATACTCCATATAATGCATTATCTCTTGATGTTCCAAAAACTATTAAAAACGAGTGTAGGTTTCCTAACGGGTTTGGTTTTCCTGAAAAAAATAAGGTAACATACATCTTTCCTTCTACAGAGTATACAACCAATGAATTAAAATGGGTTTGGTATGATGGGATAGGAGCTCCTGGAGTGCATAATGATTTAATTCTACCAAATAATGATGATCTACATGATCAAGGAGCCATGTTTATGGGAGAAAAAGGCAGGCTATATCTACCTCATTTTCAAAAACTTCCTCAGTTGATTATTGATGGAGAATATCATCAAATAGATGTAGAAAAATTTGATTTAGGAATACCTGTTAGAAACTATGAGCTAGAAAGTAAAAAACACTATCACGAGTTTGTAAATTCATGTCTTGGGAACGCTAAGTGTTCGGCACCTTTTTCTTATGCTTCAAAATTAACCGAAACAATTCTTTTAGGAGTAATTGCTGGTCGTTTTCCTGGAGAAACTCTTCATTGGGACAATGCTTCTTCCAAATTCTTGGAGAATGAAGCCAATGAATTCATTAATAGTACATATCGTAATTTTTAATTGTCTTTATATCCTGGACCTTTAATAAATTTTCCAGAAAAAACACCTGTATGTTGACCATTTTCAAGTACTTGTTGTCCATTTACTAAAACATGTTCAACTCCCTCTGCATATTGAATTGGATCATTAAAAGTGGCATTATCTCTAACTTCTTTTGGATCAAAGACTATCACATCAGCATAATACTTTTCTTTAAGAAAACCTCTATCTTTTAATCCTAAATTTTGAGCAGGAAAACCCGTTAACTTTCTAATTCCTTCCTCCAGAGTTATTAGCCCCTCATCACGAGAATATTTACCTAACACACGAATAAAACTTCCAAAAGCTCTTGGATGAGTTCTGAATCCTTCAGAGGGTTCCGAAAAAGAGCCGGCATCAGAACAAAATGAAACCCAAGGTAGTTTAATTTTTTTTCGAATATTATCTTCACTCATGCTAAAATAAATACATTGAATTCTACTGTCGTCTTCTATTACTAAATCAACTATGGTTTCTTCTGGGCTTTGATTTCTGATTTTAGCTACTTGAGCAATTGTCATCCCCATATATTTTTCTGCCATAGATTCTTTATTAAAACCGACCATTAGAATACCTTCTGGAGTTTGTTGTTGTAACTCCTTCCGAATATCTTCAATTACTCTTTTTCGAGGACCTGATTCTTGCATTCGATTGATCCATGCTCGATGCCCTCCTTCTTGAATCCAAGTAGGAATAACTCCAGTTAAACCGGTAGATGATGCGTTATAAGTATACATGTCAGCTGTAATTTTCAGACCTTCAGCTCTAGCTTTTTCAACTTTCTCAATCATTTTATCTAAAAGATTCCAATTAGCTTCTCTTGATGCTTTTAAATGATAAATTTCAGCAGGAATATCTGCTTGTTTTGAAATTGTAATTAATTCATCTATGGCATCTAGAACCCTACTGTCCTCATTTCTTATATGAGAAATATACATCCCTCCAAATTCAGCAGCAATTTTGCTTAAAGCAATCAATTCATCAGTACTAGCATAGTCTGCAGGGGCATAAATTAATGATGATCCAATTCCCATAGCACCTTCTTCCATACTTTTTTTGACTAATTGTTTCATGTTAGTTATTTCTTCTAACGATGCTTTTCGGTTATCATATCCAACTTCTTGAATTCTCACAGTTGTAGCTCCTAAGAAGGAAGCAATATTAGTTGAAACCCCTTTAGATTCTAATTTCAACATAGCATCTCCGAATGAAATATAATCAGAACTATCCTTAATCCCAGTTGGACCTGGAGAGTTACCTTCTCCAAAAACTTCTAAAGTTACTCCTTGTTTAATATCGCTTAAGGATCTACCATCTTTTAATAATGATCCATAAGCCCAGCTGAGCATATTTATAAAACCTGGAGAAACAGCTTTTCCTTCAGCATTGATTGTTTTTTTTGATATAAATTGTTTTTTGGGTCCTACATATAATATTTGTTCATTATTTATTGCGACTGAACCTTGGTATGGTTTTTCACCTGATCCATTATATATCATTCCATTTTCAATTAATATATCACATGAGGGAATTTCTTGATTACAACCAATTAATATTGTAAAAAAGAAAGTTATTAGAAAATACTTTTTTGTCATGACTTAAGTGTTTGTGTATAAATATATTAAAATAATATTAGTCACTTTTTAAATGAATTTAAATAAAAAAATACTCTAATTTTTAATTTTTTAGATTGTATCTATCAAGGTAAATAGTCATTAATAGCTTTATAATTTTAAAAGTTTATATTTGTAGATCAAAAATCACAAAATTTATAATAATTGTGATTTTTAAAAACATAAAAAATGTTGTGTGTTGCGAACACCTGTAATAGGTAGAGCAACTGATGAGAAGCTTTCCTTTAAAATGGAAGGCTTTTTTTATTATAACTTAATTTATTTATTGGTATACTCTTATATAATCTATTTCCATTGTGGCTGAAATAAAATCAGGATCTATATTATTGTCTGTAAAATGACCTCCCATTGCAACGTTGAGAATTAAAAAGAAAGGTTTCCAAAACGGCATATCACTATTACTATAAAATGCATGATGCTTAATATCATCTACAAAAAAAACTATTTCGGAAGACGACCATTTTAATTTATATACGTGAAATTCGCTTGATTCATTTTCAATTTTTTGCTCTCCTGAAAGATAATAATGATCTCCATTTTCATTAGGTAAATGAACTGAAGAAGAAACTAACCCGGGCTCCTTGTTTCCATGCTCCATAATATCAATCTCACCACACTCTGGCCAGTCTAAAGTATCAATAGTATTTCCTAGCATCCATATTGCAGGCCAAGTCCCTTGTCCTTGTGGTAGTTTAGCTCTAACTTGGACTTCTCCATATGTAAAATCAAATAAATTTTGTGTAGTCATTCTAGCAGAAGTGTATTTTTTATTTTCATAATCTTCTCTACGAGCGATAATTTTTAAAACACCACCTTCAACAATTGAGTTTTCTCTTCTATTAGTATAATACTGATCCTCTTCATTCCACCAACTTCCCATTGTTGGGGGTACAGTTTCTAAAAACCATTTTTCAGAAGATGGTGGGCCGTCAACTTCAAATTCATCAGACCAAATAAGCATTACTTGGTTTCCATCATTAATGTCAGGATCATCTGTGGATGAAATTATTTGTTGGTTATTTTCACTTGTTTTGCAAGAAAATATTAATAATACTAAAAGCAGATTTAGTTTGTTCACTATAGAATAATATATTAGGGCTTCAAATATAAAATTAAATACTTAGATCAATAAAAAAAATTTGAATCTAGAACATTTTCATAATATTATAAAAAAATCTAAACATTAAGCGATTAACGTTTTCTTAACCTTTGTATATTTGGATATTACTTTCCCTTTGTATGACTAATTGGTTTGAAGAAATAAAAGTGTTCTTGTATAGAATAGGGCTTGTTTTTATATTTTTTATGATCAGCCGTTGGTTATTTTTATATTTTAATTCTGACATAATTAAAATTGGTAATCTATTAGAAATTTTATTGCTGAGTTTTTATGGATTAAAATTTGATTTAGCAGCTATCATTTACTTACAAGGTGTCTTTATTATAATGTATTTTTTTCCAGTAAGGCCTTCTTTTAGTGTATGGTATAATTTAATTCTAAAGTTTTTTTATTTTTTTGGAGGATTAATAGGTCTTGGGTTAAATTTTATTGATTTTGCATATTACAGATTTAATTTAATGCGAGTCAATGCTCAAGTTTTTGAAGTTATTGAGAATGAGAGTAATAAATCAAATTTGTTTTTTCACTTTTTTAGAGAATACATACATCTAATTTTACTCTATTTATTTATTGTTGGTCTTTGGTATTACCTATATAGCTTGTTCAGCGTCAAGCCAGTTAGAAAAAAACATAGCACTTTAAATTTGATTAAGTCATCTTTAACTTTTCTCATTGTAATTTTTTTATGTATAGGTGGTATACGAGGAGATTTTAAAAAAAGTACACGCCCAATTACTATTATTCATGCAATGGAAAATGTAAATAATCCTCAGCATGCTGATTTCATTTTAAATACTCCTTTTACCGTGATACGAACCTTCGGTAAAACAGATTTTAAGCTAAGTAATGCTTTTACTAAAAATGAAATAAAAAGAATTGTTAATCCTATAAAGTTTTATCCAAAAAACGATAATGATAGTCTAAAACCAAATGTGATTATTTTTATTTTGGAAAGTATGGGAAGAGAGTATTGGGGAAGTTTAAACTCAAAAGATAAAATACCAAATTATAAAGGCTATACTCCCTTTTTAGATTCTTTAGCTATTCATAGTCTTATTTTTTCAAATTTCTACGCAAACAGCAGAAAATCTATCCATGGAATGCCTGCAATATTAGCTGGGATACCATCTTTTGAAATAGCATATACTTCATCCCCTTATTCAAATCAACCTATTGAATCCGTCGTTTCAATAGCAAATAATTTGGGATATAGTACATCTTTTTTTCATGGAGCTAGTAATGGTTCGATGGGTTTTTTGGGTTTTTCAAAAACATTAGGTTTTGATAATTATTATGGAAAAGATGAGTATAATAATGATGAAGATTTTGATGGATATTGGGGGATATGGGATGAACCTTTTCTTCAGTATACGAAAGAAACCCTTGATAGAGCTAAGCAACCATTTTTGAGTACCGTATTTACTGTAACTTCTCATGATCCTTATATTCTCCCAAGAAAGTATAAAGAAATTTTTAATAAAGGATTTGTTCCAATGCATGAAACTGTTGGTTATACAGACTTTGCTTTAAAAAAGTTTTTTAATGAAGCAAAAAATGAACCGTGGTTTGATAATACTATTTTCGTTTTTACTGCAGATCATGGGAATCAAACATATTACTCTTATTATGAGAAAATTATTAATCGTTTTGCAAATCCTTTAATGATTTATTGGCCAAAGGGAAATTTAAATGGTGTATCCCAAAGTTTAGGTCAGCATATGGATATTTTTCCAACTATAGTTGATTTAATAGGATATGATAAGCCTTTTAGAAGTTGGGGTAAAAGCTTGGTTTCTGACGCTGAAACAGATTCATTTGTTGTTAATTATTTTGGTGGAGGCAGCTATTTTATGATGAATGAAGAATATATTGTTGTATCAAACGGCGAAAAGATTAATGGTTTTTATGATTCAAATGATTATGATCTTGAAAACAATTTAATGGATAAGTCAAATAAAAAAATGGATGATTTGGCTAATAAATTTCAAGCTTTTCTTCAAGATTATATGAATCGAATTGTTGAGGGAAATATGTCTTATATTGAAAGTGATGAATAAGAATTATTTTTTTATAATAAACCCTGTACATTTTCGTAAAGCAAAGTCTTTAGAAGTAGAAATTCATTCTTTTTTTTCAAACAGAAACGATAAATATCAAATTGGAATTTCTAAAAACCTTAAAAATTTAGAAGAGTTAGCTAATAGAGCAATTGATTTAAAAGCAGATGTTATTATAGCATGTGGAGGAGATGGCACTGTTAATCAGATTGGTCAAATTGTAATTAAAAAAAAAATCAAACTAGGAATTATACCAATTGGATCAGGAAATGGAATATCGAATCATTTTAAGATTCCTTATAATTTTAAAAAAGCACTTGAAATAATTGTTAAAGGATCTTATAAAAAAATGGATGTAGGAAAAGTAGACAATAAATACTTCTTTAGTAATATTGGTTTTGGAATTGAAGTTGAATTTATAAGACATTACCATCAGAGTAAAACTCATGGTTTATTGGGATATTTTCCTGCATTTTTTAATTCCTTTATTTCATATGAACCACCTGTCTTTTCAATCAAATCTAAAGGTGAAAACATTTCAATTACTCCCTATATTCTAATGATTGCTAATACAAATAAACAAGGTTATGGAATCAGTTTGTTACCTAAAGCCAAAGCAGACGATGGTACTTTAAATATGATCATTATCAATAAAACTAATATTTTACACCTCAATTACTTGATTGCGCTCGTCCTATTAGGTGTTTCAATAGAAAATAAAAAGAATGTTAAATACATGAATTTAAAAGACTTAAAAATTACCTCAGAAAACTATTATATAAACCTTCAAATTGATGGAGAGTTTGAATTTGTAATCAAGAATGAGTTAAATATTTCAATCCTTTCAAATGGAATTGATATTTTGTGTTAGTAGTTGTGTTAATATATACCCTTGAAAGTATTAAATTATTGTTAGTTTTATAAACTATCAATTAACTTGATGCTCATATAAATAATTATGGAAATTATTATTGTTTTTTTAGCTTTTTTGGTCTTGACATTAGCCTATTTAGTTTATAATTTAAAAAATAATCAAAATTCATCTGAAACAACTGACCTAATTAAATTTTCAGAGTCTTTAACTAACCAGATTCAAGAAGTTAGAAAAGAAATTGATAAAAACTCCAAAGACAGTAGAGTTGATATTGAATCTAGGTTAAATGAGATCAACAAGCAAATGACTGATTTTACTAAATCTTCAGCTTCAACAATGTCTAATCAGTTTAAAGAATCAAATAAAGTAATAAAGGAAGTTACATCTGAATTAGAAAAAATAAAAGGCACAAATGAACAAGTTTTAAGCTTTGCTAATCAAATGAAGACCTTGGAAAAAATTTTAGGAAATCAAAAGCAAAGAGGAATTTTTGGAGAAATACAATTGGAGAACCTTTTAGCCAATGTCCTTCCACCCGGACTTTATGAAATGCAATATTCGTTTAAAAATTCAGAAATTGTTGATGCAATTGTAAGGGTAAATAAATATATAATACCTATTGATGCTAAATTCTCTTTGGATAATTATAATAAAATGATTGAGTCATCCAACAAAGACGAATTAGATGATCTTGAAAAAAAATTCAAATCTGATATAAAAAATAGAATTGACGAAACAGCGAAGTATATTAGACCAAATGAAGGCACGGTTGATTATGCTTATATGTTTATTCCTGCTGATGGATTGTATCAAGACTTATTAAATAGTAGAGTAGGATCTTTAAAAATTAATCAACAAGATTTGGTTTCGTACGCTTTTCAAAAAAAAGTTATGATTGTTTCTCCAATGAGTTTGTTCCCAATGTTACAGATTACCAATAAGGCATTAAATAATATGAAAATTGAAGATTCTATTAATGATGTATTAAGAAATGTAGAAAAATTATCAAATCATTTGAATGGATACAAAACTTATCATGAAAAATTAGGAAACACACTGGGAACAGCTGTAAATCATTACAATGAGAGTTCAAAGGAATTTAAAAAAATAGATAAAGATGTGATAAAAATCTCATCGGGTAACTCTCAAATAAATATTCAAACTGATATTTTAGACAAACCTCAAATAGAAGATTAATTTTATATATCTTTGACTAAACGGTCAGTCAAAAATGAGTCCTAAGACAAAAGTTCAAAATAAAATAATTAGACAAGAGAAAAGAGCTTTAATTATAGATACTGCATTAACAGTTTTTGCAGAAGAAGGATATCATGGTTCCTCAGTAAATAGAATTGCAGAAAAGGCAAGGATTTCAAAAGGTCTTATTTATAATTACTTTACAAGCAAAGAGGATTTATTAAAGAGAATATTTTTCGATATATATGACAAAATAATAGAAAAATACCCTTCAAATAGTGGAGAAACTAGTGGAAAACATGTTGAGTTTTTTATTGATAAAACTTTTGAGTTTGTAATAGAAGATATTGATCGAGCAAAATTATTATTTTCTATGAGTTCACAATCTGAGGTAATGGAAATATTAAATGAAAAAACTATCCAAAAAGCATTGCCTTTCATGAATTCAATTACTAAATATTTTCAGACTTTAAAGTGTGAAAATCCCGAAGCAATGATGTACTATTTTTTTTCAGTCTTAGATGGTGTTCAATTAAATTTAATATACAACCCAAAGTTTCCATCTGAAAGTGTAAAGAAAATTCTTAAAAATCAATTTATTAAATCATGAAGAAATTTTATTTAATTACTATTTTATTTAGTTGCTGTAATCTCTACGCACAGACTCCTATGGAAATTGTAAAAATTGCTGATAGTAGGTTAAGAGGAAATTCATCGTATGCTGAAATAACAATTACAATTGTTCGACCCAAATGGGAAAAGAAAATGAATCTTAAGAATTGGTCAAAAGGAACTGAGTATTCAGTTTCTCTTGTAACTAGCCCTGCAAAAGAAAAAGGTTCTGTTTTTTTAAAGAGAAAAAAGGAGGCATGGAACTATTTACCAACTATCGAGAGAATAATTAAGCTTCCACCATCAATGATGACCCAAAATTGGATGGGTACTGATTTTACAAATGATGATTTGATAAAACAATCTTCAATGGTGGTTGATTATACTCATAAAATAATAGGTACAGAAATTATTGAAAATCTAACATGCTGGAAGTTAGAATTGATTCCAAATGAAGAGTCTTCTGTTGTTTGGGGTAAATTAATTGTATGGATTGATAAAAAGAATTATATGCAACTTAAAACTGAATTCTATGATGAGGATCTGGAAATAGTTAATAGAATGGTAGGTTCTAAAATAAATGAATATAATGGAAAAAAATTACCCTCAAAACTAGAGTTTTATCCTTTAGATGATAAAGGAAATAAAACTGTTATAGAATATGATGTTTGGAATTTTGATGTTTCAATTCCTGAAAATTATTTTTCCACTCAATATGTTTCAAGATTAAAATAGTATATGTTATTAAAAATTGCTTGGCGAAATGTTTGGAGAAATAAGCGAAGAAGCTTAATTACTATCGCCGCAATATTTATTGCTGTTTTATTAGCAATATTTTTGAGGGCTTTACAGTTAGGAATGTATGATAATATGATAAATAATGTTGTAGGATCTTACAGCGGATATGTTCAATTACACAGTAAGGGTTATTGGGATGATAAAACTATTGATAATGCATTTGAAGTTAATCAATCAGTTCTAGTTGATATTCAAAACATTGATGGAGTTTCCACTATTTTAAAAAGAATACAAACTGGAGCTCTTTCCTCTTATAATGATTTGTCCAAATTTGTATATATCACAGGTATAGATCCGGAGAATGAAGAAATACTCACAGATTGGAATAAAAGATTAATTGAAGGTAGACTTTTAAAAAAAGATAGTAAATCTATTATTGTTGCGAAAGGAGTTGCTAAATACTATAATCTTAAAATAGGCGATACACTTATTTTTATAGGTCAAGGATACCATGGAATGCAGGCCGTTGGAGCCTATCCTCTTCAAGGAGTGGTTGATATGAAAAATCCTAACCTTAATAATTATAGTGTTTTTATGACTCTTCCAGTTGCTCAGGATTTTGTGTCGGCTGATAATTTAATAACCAATTTAGTAATTGATAAAGAACAATACTTTGATGAAAATAAAATTGCTCAGGTAATAAAATCTAAGATAAATAATCAATCTTATGATATTATGACATGGAAAGAGATGACCCCTGAGTTAGATCAACTCATTGAAGCTGATAATGCTGGAGGAATTTTAATAATAATGATATTATATATGATTGTTACTTTTGGAATTTTTGGGACTGTTTTAATGATGACTCAAGAAAGGTTGTATGAATTTGGAGTTTTAATTTCAATCGGAATGAGAAGATCTAAACTAATGATTACATTGATCTATGAGACTATTTTATTAACATTTACAGGCATAATGTCTGGAGTTGTTGTGTCACTTCCAATTGTAAATTATTTTTATTATAATCCATTGAGGTTATGGGGTGCTGCGGAAGCACAAATGGAAACTGCTGGTTTTGAGCCTGTTATACCATTTATGAACTCTTATGATATTCCTTTAACTCATTCATTAATAATTTTATGTATTTCTTTAATAATATGTGTTTATCCTATTCTTATTATTTATCAACTTCACCCTATAAAAGCAATGAAAAGATAATATGGTAACGATTATTAAAATTGCTTGGAGAAATGTTTGGAGAAATAAACTCAGAAGTTTAATTGTTATAACATCTATGGTTCTGGGATTGTGGTCTGGATTATTTGCTGTAGCAATGAGTCGAGGAATAAATGAGCAAAGAGTTAAAAGCGCTATTGACACTTATTTACATCATGTTCAAATTCATAATCCTTCCTTTGAATATAATCTTGATATAAATAGTGTTGTTGAAGATCCAACCTGTGTTTTAGAAGAGATAGAAAGCAACAGTTTGGTTAAGGCTTTTAGTAGTAGAATTATTATTTCAGTTATGGCATCAACTGCTCATGGCGCTGAAGGTGTTAAGATTATAGGAATTGAATCTGAGAAGGAAACATCTTTTTCTGATATTAGTCAAAATATTGTCAAAGGAAATTATTTTTCAAAAACAAAAAGTAAACCGGTTATAATAGGTCAGAAGCTTGCAGATAATTTAAAATTGGATATAAAAAAGAAACTCTCAGTTACATTTGTTGATGATAATGGTGATATTCAAAGAATCAAATTTAAGGTTGAAGGAATTTTTAACACAGCTAACTCTATTCATGATGGTGGAAATATTTTTGTAAAAAAAGAAGACTTAATTGATCTTTTTAAAAATAAAGATGCAATACACGAAATAGCTATATTATGTAATAATATTGGTGATTCAAGTATTTTAAAAGGAAATCTTGCAGGTCTTTTCCCAAACAACAAAGTAGAGACATGGAAGGACATTTCACCTGAATTAGGATCAGTTCAAGAAATAATGGTTTGGTTTTTTTTAATTTTTATGAGTATTATTCTATTAGCTCTATCTTTTGGAATTGTCAATATTATGCTTATGGCAGTTTTAGAGAGAAAAAGAGAGCTAGGAATGTTGATGTCAGTTGGTCTTAATAAAACTAAAGTTTTTTTAATGATTCTTTTTGAAACTATTTTCATCTCATGTATTTCTTTACCAGTAGGTATTTTATTATCATACCTAATGATTTCCTATTATGGTCAAGTTGGTATTGATTTATCAATTGTCTCTAAAGGATTAGAAACTTTTGGAATGAAATCAATAGTTTTTACGGATCTTCCAATTGATTATTATTTTAGAATAACTATTCTTACATTATTTGTAACACTTATTTCTTCTTTATTTCCTGCAAGGAGAGCACTTAAACTAGATCCGGCAGAAGCCATCAGATCACTATAATTAATTATTATGAATGTAATTAAAACTAAAAATATTTCTAAACTATATAAGCAAGCAGATCAAGATATCAAGGCATTAAATGATGTTAGCGTTAATTTTAAACAAGGAGAATTCACTGCAATTGTTGGTCCTTCTGGTTCAGGAAAAACCACTTTCTTAAATACTATTGGAGGTCTAGATTCACCTACCTCTGGGACTGTTTTAATTGACAGTATTGATATTACTAAATTAAATTCAAATCAATTAATTGATTTTAGATTAAGAAATATTGGATTTGTTTTTCAATCATATAATTTGATTCCTGTATTAACTGCAAAAGAAAATGTTGAATTTATAATGCTGATGCAGGGAAGCTCAAAATCTATAAGAGATAAACGTTCGGTGGAGTTGTTAAAATCTGTTGGTTTAGATGATCAATTAAATAGGAGACCAAACCAATTATCAGGAGGTCAACAACAAAGGGTTGCTGTAGCAAGGGCACTTGCTTCAAAACCAAAATTTGTTTTAGCTGATGAGCCTACAGCAAATCTAGATTCATCATCCACGGCAAATTTATTAGATATAATGAGTAGGCTTAATAAAGAAGAAAAGATGACTTTTATTTTCTCTACCCATGATCAAAGAGTGATTGATAGAGCTAATCGAATTATTACCCTGGAAGATGGTAAAATACTTTCAGATAAAAATGTCAAATAATTTTCAACTTGAGGTATTTACTAATTTTTGTATTTATTATTTTAAATAACCTAAGTCTTAAAGCTCAAAGGGAAAATGAAAAGAGCTGGAAAGATAATTTGAGTTTCTCGGGATATATTAGGTATATGAACTCTTCGTCTGTAATTAATACAGATTCAATCATAGGTGATAATTTAATACATAATCGATTAAGATTTAAATTAGATTTTAACTCTGAACTAACGGCAGTGGTTGAGATGAGAAATAGAATTTTCTTTGGTGAAGCAACAAATTCAAATCCTGAATTAGGTAAAATTTTAGACAATGACATTGGAAATTTAGATTTATCTATTGTTTCTTATGATCGAAGAACACTAGTCGTTCATTCTATTTTTGATAGAGCATACCTTAAATACTTTTCAGAAAAATGGGAATTAAGAATAGGTCGACAAAGAATCAACTGGGGAGTTAATTTAGCATGGAATCCTAATGATTTATTTAACGCATATAGTTTGATAGATTTTGATTACCAGGAGCGATCTGGGGTTGACGCTATTAGATTTCAATATTTCACTGGTGATATGTCAAGTATAGAATTTGCTCTTCAGCCAGGTAATGATATGGGTAAATCAATTTTTGCAGGTTTATGGAAATTTAATTTAACTGGTAATGATGTTCAGGTTTTATTAGGTAATTATTACACAGATTTGGCTTTGGGATTAGGATGGGCCGGTAATATAAAAAATGCAGGTTTTACATTTGAAAGCACTTATTTTATTCCAAAAAAAAATATGATTAACTCTTCGGATGTTTTAAGTTCTTCAATTTCATTTGATTACTCAACTAAAAAAGGAATTTATTTTAACTTTTCAGTTCTTTATAATAGTAGTGGTAATAATATAAATACTAGTTCTGAAAACTTATTTGGATCTTTTCTTGGTGACATATCAGCTAAAAACTTGATGCCCTCCAAGTTCACATACTTTTCTCAAATTAGCGGGAATTTTACTCCTGCATTAAACGGCTCTTTCTCCACTTTTTACATGAAAGGAGAAGAGATGCTTTTAATTATGCCTTCAATAGCTTATGAGCTAAAAGAAAACATAGACTCCATGTTGCTGGGGCAGTTTATATACAATAAATTAGATAGTAATATTAACCCTATGGGTGTAGGAATTTTTTTTAGATTTACATATAATTTTTAAAATATGAATAAAGTTCTATTAATAATGCTATGTGTTTTTATCGTAATAGCTTCAATTCATTTTATAACATTAAAAATTCATAAACTGCCTAAAATAAATAAACAAAAACACAGCAGAAGATGGTGGTATTTTTATGGCGGACATTTCCTTTTATATGGAGTTTTCCTAAACATCCAAAATAGATTTGATATAATAGGTGCTGGATTTATAATCTTATCTATTTGCGGATTGTTTGCAAATTTTAAAGGAAAAATTAGATTATCCTGGGATTAAACATGCAAAAAGCCTTGATTAGAAGCTAATCAAGGCTTTTTTTTAAAACGTGGTACCTCCAGGAATCGAACCAGGGACACAAGGATTTTCAGTCCTTTGCTCTACCAACTGAGCTAAGGTACCGGATTTTAAAGTGCAGCAAATATAAAAGGGTTTTTAGATTAGAGCAAATCATTACTAATAAAAATCTTTTGGTATTTTTGAATATTGTATTAATTACAATTATGAACCTAATTTTAGATATAGGAAATACCTTTTCAAAATATTCAGTTTTTGAATCAGATATAATAATTGATCAAGGAACATGGAGAAGTATAGATACTGTAGAAGAATTTGAAATTTGGATTAAAAACAATCCAGAATGTGAGTCTATAATAGTTTCGGATGTTTTCGGAGTTGATAATTCTGCTTTTGAATTAAAAGCTAAATGTAAAGTAGTTTGGGTCTCTAGTGGCATAAATTGGCCTTTTAAAATAAACTATGAAACTCCTGAGACACTTGGGCCTGATAGATTGAGTCTAATTGCATCAGCAATTATTGCATATCCAAAAAAGAATTGTTTAGTAATTGATTTGGGAACCTGTATTACCTATGACTTTGTTAATAAAAATCGAGAATATTATGGAGGTTCAATTAGTCCTGGTTTTTCTTTACGCTACATGAGTCTTAATACATATACCTCAAAATTACCTCAATTAAAATTTAATCTTCCAAAAAATATTTCTGGCAATTCTACCGAAAAGAGTATTCATTCAGGAATATATTTTGGAATAATAGGGGAAGTTAAAAATCAAATAAGTTATTACGACAAAAAATTTAAAAATTTAACAGTTATTTTAACAGGAGGGGATGCTGATAAGTTGTCAAACCAAATAAAAAATGGCATATTTGCCAATCACAATTTTTTAGCCAAGGGATTATACACTGTTTTACAATTGAATACAAACTAATTTTGAAAAAAATAATTTTTATTTTTTTGACTCTAACAAGTCTTTCATCTTTTGCACAAGTTGGAACAGGTTCGCCCTATTCTTTTGTTGGGTTTGGTGAAACAAACTTTAGAGGAAATCATTTAAATAGAGCTATGGGTGGCCTTGACGTTTATATAGATTCTATTCATCCAAATATAAATAATCCTGCAAGTTATGGAGCACTTAAAGTGACCACATATTCTGTGGGAGTTAACTATAGAAACAATGAGTTAGCCAACAATTCAGAAACTCAAAAAGTTACTTCTGCAGCAATAGATTATATTGGCGTATCTATTCCAACAAAACGCTTTGGTTTTGGTTTCGGGATTCTACCTTTTAGTTCAGTTGGATATTTATTAGAAGATCAAACTCAAATAAATCAAATGCAAAGAATAAGCAGGTTTACAGGAGAAGGCGGAATAAATAATGCCTTTTTAAGTTTTGGATTTAAGGTCTTTGAGGGTCTAAATATTGGTTTTACAACAAATTATGGGTTCGGTGATATAACTTATAGAAAAACTCAAGTAATTGAGGGTCTTGAAAATGGAATATACCTAGAGAGCAATTCGAGCCTTTCAGGGATTAATTATAAAGCCGCCATTAATTTTACTATTCCAGTTAAAGAATTAGAGCTTCAGGGATTAATTAGTTTTTCTCCTGAGGCAGAATTTATTTCACAGAATATCCAAATTATCTATACTAGATCATTGCTAAATGCAGATCAATTGGGAGATATAGAAGAGACCAATTTAGCTTTAAGTGGCCTTGATAAAACTAAATATAGGCTTCCAAAATCTTCATCTTTTGGAATTGGAATTGGAAAAAATAAAAAATGGTTTTTAGGGGCACAGCACAATAAAATCAATAATAGCCGTTTTATAAATGAATTTGTTAATCAACCTAATATAAGTTATACAGACGCTTCAAGAATTGGTATAGGAGGCTTTTATATACCCGAATTTAGCTCTATTACTTCATACTGGAAAAAGGTAGTTTATAGATTTGGGTATAGATCTGAAAGCAAAGGTTATTTGGTTAATAATCAATTAATTAAAGAAAATGGTATTACTTTTGGATTAGGACTACCTATGGCAGGTTATTCAAACACAAATGTTACATTTGAACTTGGAAAACTTGGAACAAAAAATAATAATTTAATTGAAGAAAATTATTGGTCAATTAGAGTAGGTTTTTCGCTCAATGATGTTTGGTTCATAAAAAGAAAGTATAATTAATTTTAAAAAAGACATGAAAAGTTTAAGCTGCCTTTTAATAATATATTCATTAACCTTTGGTTATATTAATGGTCAATCAAATGAAAAATGTTTAAACAACCTCTCTATTTTTGCAGAGTCAGCAAAAATAAAAAATTATGATACAGCTTATGATACTTGGTTGTTAGTTTTAAATGAATGTCCAAAATTAAATTTAGCAATATTCACCTATGGTGAAAGAATTTTAAAGCATAAAATTAAAAATGCCTTAGGGGAGAGCAAAGAATCTTTCAAGCTAGATCTTATTTCCTTGTACGACAACTGGTTAATTAATTTTCCAACTAAAAACGGTGTAAGTAGAGTTGGGAGTATATTAAGTGCAAAAGCTCAAGCTCTTATTGATTATAAAATGGCAGATGATGTAACAATTTACGATGTTTTTGACGAAGCTTATAAAAAAGATCCTTCTAGCTTTACAAACCCGAAAGGTTTATATAATTATTTTGACACATTATATAAGCAATACAAGACTTCCATTGTTTCTACAGAAGACTTGTTTAACAAGTATGAAGAGATCTCAGAAAAATTTGAAATAGAGTCTACGAACTTAGCCAAAAATTTAGATAAAATTTTAATAAAGGAGGAGCAAGGTGAACCTTTGACAAAAAGAGAAGTAAGAAATAAAAGAGTATATGAAGTAAATTCCAGAGCTATAGCTATTTTGTTAAAAAACTTAGACGCAATAATTGCAATAGAAGCAACTTGTAAAAATTTAATTCCATTATATGAAAGAAATTTTGAAGAAAATAAAACTGACCCAATATGGTTAAACCGTGCAGCAAGTAGAATGTCTAGCAAAAATTGTTCAGATGATCCATTATTTGTAACTATTATTGAGACTTTACATAGATTAGATCCTGGAGCCGATTCAGCTTATTATTTAGGATTATTAAACGACAAGAGGGGTAAAAGATCTGTGGCATTAAAATATTATGAAGAATCAATCTTTCTAGAATCAGATAAATATAAAAAGGCAAAAATTTTATATAAAATTGCTATTAAATTTAAAAATAGTGGACGTAAACAATCTGCGAGAAACTATGCGCAAAAAGCTTTAAGGAATCAGCCTTCAATGGGTAGTGCATATTTACTTATAGCAAGCCTATATGCTTCTAGTGCAAATGATTGTGGAGACACTCAGTTTGATAAGCGAGCTATATATTGGTTAGCTGCTGATATAGCAAGAAAAGCTGGACGTGTGGATGCTTCAATTAGAAAATCAGCTAATAGAACTTCAGAGAGTTATATGGGAAGAGCCCCAAGTAAAACTGATATTTTTTCAGAAGCAAATGAGGGTGCTAAAATTACTTTTAGTTGTTGGGTTGGAGCTAGTATTACTGTCCCTAAATTATAATGGCTAAAAATTTTTTGAAATATAGAAAAAGGGTTATTGTTTTGGCAATAGCCCTTTTTTATTCCTGTTTAGATAATAGTCAAGCATTAATTGATATTAACTCATTTGAACACGAACCAATTGGAACAGCTTATGATATTAGGATGGTTTATACAGATTCAATGAGAGTCTCAGCTATATTAACTGCTAGTAAGCATATAGACTATACAAATTTGTCTTTTCGATATTCTGAATTTCCTGAGGGAATCAAAGTAATCTTTTATGATCAAAATGACAATCAAAATGACAATCAAAATGAAGTTACAGCTGATTACGCCATTCTTTATGATTCAACAAAATTAATTGATTTACGAGGCAATGTTGTGCTGAAATCAAATAATGGAGCAGAATTAACTTCAGATCAAATTTTTTGGGACTCAACTAATGATTGGATTTTTACAGAGCGTCCATTTATATATAAAGATATAGATTACGAGATTTCAGCAATCAGATTGGACACAAATAAAGAATTTAGTAAATTTAAGACTGGAAAGCTTACAGGAACAATAGTTGTTAATGATTCAATTGAATAGATAGTATATAAACAGAAAATGAAAAGACTTATTATATCTGAAATTTTATACTGGATAATAGCTGCTATATCTGTTTTTAAAGTGATCCAAAATTGGACATTTAGTAGGCAAAAAGCTTATCTTTTTATAGTCTTTGGAGTAGTTTCTGTTTTTATGGCACTTTTTCGCAGGCATTTTCGTAATAAGCATTACAATAGTAAATCAGGCAATAGCTAATGATTATAGCCGATTTTATAATTATTTTATCGTTGTTGCTTTCAGCTTTTTTTTCCGGTTTAGAAATTGCTTTTGTTTCATCAAACAGATTGTTTTTAGAAATTCAAAAAAAACAAACAGGATTCAGTTCTAGATTATTAAAAAAATGTACAGAAAATCCTTCAAGGTTTATCGCTACTATGTTAGTCGGAAATAATATTTCATTAGTTATTTATGGAATTTTTATGGGTGAGAGGATAATAAGTATATTGTTTCCAGAAATAAATAACCAAAACAATGTTCAGCTAGATATTCTGTTATATCAAACAACAATTTCTACTCTAATAATATTAATTACAGCTGAATTTTTACCTAAAGTTTTTTTTAGATTATATGCACACAAATTAATTACATTATTTGCAATACCAGCAGCAACTTTCTTTTATTTATTTAGCCCAATAACTTCTTCATTAATGAATTTAACGGATTGGATTTTAAAAAATATTTTTAAAACTAAAACTGATAAAGTTCAACTTTCTTTCTCTAAACTAGAGCTAGGCGATTATATTGGGGTTCAAATGGAAAATACTAAGAATAAGGATCAGATTGATCCAGAGATTCAAATTTTTCAAAATGCATTAGATTTTTCAGATTTACGATCGAGAGAGACAATGGTTCCTAGAACTGAAATAATTGCAATAGATATTACTACTAATGCAAGCGAATTAAAAGAAATTTTTATAAACACTGGATTTTCTAAAATACCTGTTTATAGAGGGGCTATAGATGATATTATAGGTTACATCCACGCATTTGAAATGTTTAAACATCCAAGAAAAATTGAAGATGTTATTTTACCTGTTTCATTTGTTCCTGAGCCGATGCCAATAAATAAAGTTTTGGAACTTCTTTCTAAGCAAAGAAGTAGTATGGCTATAGTTTTAGATGAATATGGAGGAACGGCTGGATTGATTACTGTTGAGGATATTGTGGAAGAATTATTTGGAGAGATTGAAGATGAACATGACCATATTGCACATATTGAGAAGATAATTTCTAAAAATAAATTTGAATTCTCTGCTAGACTTGAAGTTGATTATATCAATCAGAGTTATCAACTAGATATTATTGAAAACGAATTGTACGAAACCCTTGGAGGATGGATTGTTTTTCATACTGCTGAAATCCCTGGTAATCAGGAAATAATTGAAATAGATAACTTTAGAATAACAATATTAGAGGCTTCTTCAACTAAAATTGAAAAGATTATTTTAGAGATTATTAAAGAAACCTAATTTAACATTAGTATCATTATTTTAATAATTAATATTTTAATTTTTAAAAACCCTATGGATATCGTAAATTCGCAATCGATCTAAAAATTAAAACATTATTATGGCTGTACTTGGACAAATTAGGCAAAGATCATTTTTTTTAATTATAGTAATAGGGATGGCTCTTTTTGCTTTTGTAATTTCAGGTGTTTTCACAAATAACTTGGGGAATTCATCTCCTTCAGATCCTGTTGCAGTGGTTAATGATAAAGAGGTTGATATTGAACTTTTTAGATTCAATGTTGAACAAACTGAACGAAATTATAATTATTCAACACTTCAGGCAGTTTCTGAAGTCTGGGATCAAACAATACGAAATACTATTTTGAACCAAGAATATGAAATTCTTGGAATTGATGCAGGTAAAGCGCAGTTAGAAGAAATAATAAGTTCAAATAATGCATTTTTGAACGATAGTCGATTTCTTAATCAATCAGGCTTTTTTGATTTTGGATTATTTACCAATTTCATAATTTCTATGAAAATTAATAACCCGGAAGGTTATGAAAATTGGAAATCTCAAGAAGCTAATTTAATTGCGTTAGCAAAGGAAAAAATTTATCTAGATTTAATTAGAGCTAGTGCTGTTTTTACTGATTCCGAAGGAAAAGCTGCATACCATATGGAAAATGATCAGGTATCAATTGAATATGTTCAATTACCATACTCTTTAATACCTGACAGTATTATTTCTATTTCTGACAGAGAAATTAAACAATATATTTCTGACAATTCAGATAAATTTAAGAGAGAACCAACTAAAGCAATTAGATATGTTCAATTTAATGAGGAAGCTACCAAAGAAGACATATTAAATCAGCGAACCTTTCTTGAATCAATTATTGACAACAAAATAGAATATAATGATGTTTCTAAGCTTAATGATACTATTATAGGTTTTAAAGAAGTACATGAGGTCTCTGATTTTGTATTGCAATACTCGTCAATAGGATTTGATTCTATTTATAAACCTAAAGGGAAGCTTTCTAGTGAATACGCAGAAATTTTATTTAATCTTTCTGAGGGAGAAGTTTTTGGTCCATATAAGGATGGAAATGATTTAAAAATCACAAGAATAATGGATAGAAAAAAAGGAGGATCTATTCGAGCAAGTCATATTCTTATAGCTTATAAAGATGCAACAAGAGCAAATTCTTCTGTAGATAGAAATAAAAATGAGGCAAAGAAAAAAGCTAATAATTTTTTTAGAAGAATTAGAAGAAATCCAAAGTTATTTGAAGAACTAGTTAAAGATAATTCAGATGGACCGTCAAATGTTTTAGGTGGAGATTTAGGTTTTTTTCAGGAGGGGTATATGACTCAGAAATTCTATGATTTTGCAAATAAAAACAGAATAGGAAAGATTGGTTTAGTTGAGACTGAATTTGGTTTTCATATCATTAAGATTACAGAAAAACAAGACATTGTTTTGACAGCTGATATTATTCAACCAATTATTCCCTCTGAATCAACTTCAAATGATATTTTTAAGTCTGCAACAATATTTGAAATGGAGGCAATCAAGGCTGATATAAATGAATTTGAAAAAATAGCTGAATCGCAAAAACTTAACGTAAAACCTGTTGATTATGTAAATGTTCTTGATGACAATCTTCCAGGATTACCCCAGCAAAGACAAATAGTACAATGGGCATTTAGTTCAGATTCTGATGTAGGGGATATTAAAAAATTCAATCTTTCTTCTGGAGGGTATGCTGTGGTTCAAATTACAAAAGCTAGAGATAAAGATATTGCTCAAATTAATGAGGTTAGGTCTGATGTTTTCGATAAATTAAAAAATGAGAAAAAAGCAAAAGTATTAAATAACAAATACACTGAATTAAGTTCTCTTGAAGAGTTGTCCCAAAAATCAAATAATGAAATCCAATCCGCTTCTGCACTTACACAATTGAATGCAGTATTGGCTGGAGCTGGTCAAGAACCATATGTGATTGGAGCAGCTTTCTCTCTAAATATAAATCAAACATCTGATTTAATTAATGGATTAAGTGGTTTATATAAAATAAGATTAATAAATAAAAATTTTGCAATTGATTTAGAAAATTATTCCGCGTATTCAAATACATTACGAATTGCCGAAAATTCTAGAATAAATGTAGCAATTTATGAAGCGTTAAAATCATCTGCATCAATTGAAGACAATAGATCACTATACTATTAGTTCATAAAATAAAATCATCAAAACTGAAGCCAATATTTAAGCCCTTATTTTTGAAATAATTTAAAGAGTCTTTTGGTCCTATAGCTAAGAAAAAATCACCACCCCATGCTCCAAGACTCTTAACTGATCCTTCGTAATCCGGAAATTTTTTGATTAAAGGTTTGATTTGTAATATTTCACTGATAATTCTTTCGTGAGTATAAATTAATTCTGAAAATTCTTTTATACTTGAAGTAATTAATAAATCATTGCTAATTGCGGATATTTCATTTATGATTGATGCTGTAATAGGTGTTTTTTGTTGTAAAACACTTATTGATTTCTGACTGTTTTGCATTTTATTTTGATAAATAAAAAATAAATTATTTTTAAATTTTGGATTAAATTCGACTTGTTTAATTATCTCTTTATTAGAGATCAATGAAAACAGAATAGGAGAGCTGTTTGATGCGCAGGCAATGTCATAACCACTACCTCCAAATGTTTTTCTTAATAGATAATAGGGGTTCACTTTAGCCCATTGAGCAATATTATTTATTAATGTTGATGAACTTCCAAGACCCCATCTGTAATCAAAACTTAGATTGGTTTTAACTGTCTTTCCTGAAACCAAAAACTCTGGATTTAATTCTTTCGCAATTTTTAATATTTCTTGAAGTCTTTTCGCGATTTTAGATTCATTAGTTTTTAAAATATTGAAAGAATCATTTTTAAAAATACATTTAAACCAGATTCTTTTATCAATATGGTAACTATTCCAATCTATTAGATCGTCATTTCGATTGTTAACTAATAAATCCTGTCCCATTTTTGTAGGAAGACCAATTGCCTCTGCACCATATAGAACTGCATATTCACCACTAAGTAAAACTTTACCATTACTATAAAAACTATTCATTTATAATGATTTTAAAAAATATTCAACACTTTTATAGCTTACAGTATGTGTTTTAAAATATTCTATGGCTTTAGTTTTTTCTTTCTCTGGCACCTCCATCAGATTTAAAATATTCAGTAGATGCATTTTCATATGACCCTTTTGGATGCCAGATGTTATTAAAGAACGAATAGCTGCAAAATTTTGCGCAAGTCCTGCAACTCCAATGATTGCCATCAGTTGTTTTGAATTCGGATTTTTTAAAAGTTCTAAAGACCATTTTACTAGAGGGTGAAGTTTAGTTAATCCACCAACAGTTCCAACAGATAGTGGAATAGTCATTTCTAAAGTGAATATTTTATTTTTAATAAAAGCCTTCGTAAGACCACTATAGGTTCCACTTCTTGAAGCGTATGCGTGAATACCAGCCTCAATAGCTCGAAAATCATTTCCTGTTGCTAATGCCAAGGAATCTATACCATTCATTATTCCTTTATTATGAGTTACTGCTCTATATGGATCTATTTCTGAAATTTTTACTGCTTGAACAAACTTTTCTGCAAATTCATTTGCAGAAAAGCCTTTGTTTTCATCAAGATCTTTAACCGGACAACTTACCCAACATTTAACTAAACAATTAGGAACATAGTTAGATAAAATACTCATAATGACATCTAATTTAATTTCATGTAATAAATCTGTTTTTAAAGAAAGATTTTTCAAAGTATTAGCCATCTTTTCCAGACAGGAGTTTATGAAATTTGCTCCCATTGAGTCAGCTGTATTAAATCTTGCATCAATCTGAAAATAGTCTTCTAAATCAGTAGTTTTATCATTTAAATCAATTGAAATTAACCCTCCTCCTCGCTTTTTCATGTTAGATGTAATATCATCACATGATTTTAAAAGTGTATTTTTATTTTTTTCAAAAAATGTATATAAATTTTTCTTTTCACCCTCATAAAA